>Ga0209963_1000485_pt1 | contig 58185 bp, 48 predicted proteins | sample ThiBio_1000_biof_2_FD_183957 | JGI IMG/M metagenome (GOLD analysis project Ga0209963, IMG submission 183957) | Wastewater bioreactor microbial communities from Cape Town, South Africa - Thiocy_cont_1000_biof (SPAdes) | ecosystem: Engineered > Bioreactor > Thiocyanate-remediating >...
ACGCAATCGGGAGAGGCTTTCGGCAAGCTCGGCAACAAGTGGATCGGTATTCCGATCGCCACCACCGGCGCGCTGGTCGCCTATCGCAAGAGTGCGGTGGAGAAGGCCGGTTTCAAGGAATTCCCGAAGGACCTCGCCGGATTTTCCGAACTGGTCAAGGGGATGAACAAGAACGGCACTCCGGCGGGCATGGCGCTCGGTCATGCGTCGGGCGATGCCAACACCTGGCTGCACTGGGCCTTGTGGGCGCACGGCGGCTATCTGATCGACAAGAACAACAAGGTCACGATCAATTCGCCGGAGACCGCAAAGTCGCTGGAATACGTCAAGGGCCTGTACGACAACTTCATCCCCGGCACGGCGTCGTGGAACGACAGCAACAACAACAAGGCCTATATTGCCGGACAGCTCTACCTCACGGTGAACGGCATTTCGGTCTACGTGACGGCCAAGAAGGAAAATCCCGCCATGGCCGAGGATACCTTCCACGCCAATCTGCCGGTCGGCGTAGATGGCAAGCTGCGCGAACTGCACCTTGCGTTCCCGATGCTGATTTTCACCTTCAGCAAGTTCCCGAACGCCTGCAAGGCGCTCACCGCGTTCATGCTGGAGGCCGATCAGTTCAATCCGTGGATCGAGGCGGCGCAAGGCTATCTCTCGCCGTTCCTCAAGGCTTACGATGCCAACCCGGTCTGGACGGCGGACCCGAAGAACCTGCTGTACCGCGACGTCGCAAAGAACGCGCTGACGCCGGCGGGCGTCGGTCAACTCAACGAGGCGGCGGCAGCGGCGATCGCCGACTTCATCGTCGTCGATATGTTCGCCAACTATTGCACCGGGCGTGAAGACATCAAGGGTGCGATGGCCTCGGCCGAACGTCAGACCAAGCGCATCTATCGCTAACGAACGGCGGCACCGGCGCAGGCAATATCTGTGCCGGTGCATCACGACGCGGCAGTCGCGTCCCGATCCAACAGGAAACGACCGCCGCCATGCGGTCCGGGTTCGCTGAACAATGAGCAGCACGGTTCAAACATCGTTGTCGGTGCCGGTGGAAGACTCTTCTCTCGGCGCACGCTGGCAGCAATTGCGGGCCAACCGCAATTGGCAGGCCTTGTGGTTCATGCTGCCGACAGCGGCATTCCTGCTGCTGTTTCTCGCGTATCCGCTGGGGCTCGGAATCTGGATGAGCTTCACCGACGAGCGCATCGGTCGCGCTGGCATTTTTGTCGGCCTCGAGAATTACGAATGGCTGTGGGACGATTCCGTCTTCTGGCTCTCGGTCTTCAACACGCTGCTCTACACCATCGTTGCCAGCTTCATCAAATTCGCGGTCGGCCTTTATCTCGCGCTGCTGCTCAATCGGCATATGCCGTTCAAGGCCATCATCCGCGCGGCGGTACTGTTGCCGTTCATCGTGCCGACGGTTCTGTCCGCGATCGCATTCTGGTGGATCTACGACACCCAGTTCTCGATCATCTCGTGGTCGCTGGTGAAACTCGGCGTGATCCACGAAAACATCAATTTCCTCGGCGAGGCCAATTGGGCGCGCGCCAGTGTCATCTTCGCCAATATCTGGCGCGGCGTGCCGTTCGTCGCCATTACCCTGCTTGCCGGTTTGCAAACCGTGTCGCCCTCGCTCTACGAAGCGGCGACGCTTGATGGCGCCACCAACTGGCAGCGCTTCCGTTATGTCACCTATCCGCTGCTGACCCCGATTATCGCCGTGGTGATGACATTCTCCGTGTTGTTCACCTTCACGGACTTCCAGCTGATCTGGGCGTTGACCCGTGGTGGTCCGGTGAACGCCACGCACTTGATGGCGACGCTGAGCTATCAGCGCGGCATTCTCTCCGGGCGTCTGGGGGAAGGCGCGGCCATCGCCACGGCAATGATCCCGTTCCTGCTCGCGGCGATCGCCATTTCGTGGTTCGGCATGCAGCGACGCAAGTGGCAGCAGGGGACTGACAATGACTGATCAGAGTTTGCAGAAGGCTGCGACAGTCCAGCTCATCAAGAGCGACGACACCGAGGGCATGAGCTATCTCGAGAGCCTGCCGCGCCGGCTGGTCACGCTCTATCTGCCGCTGTTCGTTATCGTGGTGATCCTGCTGTTCCCGTTCTACTGGATGGGACTGACGGCGATCAAACCCGACGAGCAATTGATCGACATGGAGACCTATAGTCCGTTCTGGGTTATCCATCCGACTTTCAAGCACATCACCAACCTGTTGTTCGAGACGCAGTATCCGCGCTGGCTCTGGAATACGATGTACGTCGCGACCGGGGCGACGTTTCTATCCATTATCGCCAGCGTGCTGGCGGCCTATGCCATCGTTCGGCTGCGATTCAAGGGCGCGGAGGCCGTGGGCGCCGCGATCTTTCTGGCGTATCTGGTGCCTCCGGCCATCCTGTTCATTCCGCTCGCCTCGGTCATCCAGGCTTATGGTCTGTTCGACTCGCCGCTCTCCCTGATCCTGGTCTATCCGACGCTGTTGATCCCGTTCTCGACCTGGTTGTTGATGGGCTATTTCCGTACCATCCCGTTCGAGCTGGAGGAATGCGCGCTGATCGACGGCGCATCGCGCTGGCAAATTCTGGTCAAGATCGTGATCCCGCTGGCAGTCCCGGGGCTGATCTCGGCTTTCATCTTTTGCTTTACTTTGTGCTGGAACGAATTCATCTACGCCCTGACGTTCCTGCAATCGACGCCAAACAAGACAGTGCCGGTCGCGATCGTCAACGAGTTCGTCGACGGCGATATCTACAAGTGGGGCTCGCTGATGGCGGGCGCGTTGATTGGGTCGCTGCCGCTGGTCATTCTTTATGCATTCTTTGTCGAGCATTACGTCTCGGCGATGACAGGCGCGGTCAAGGAATAGAGCCATTATGAGGTCGTCATGCCCGTACTCGTTGCGGGCATGCACGTCTTCGAAGTGGTTCCGCAAACAAGGCGTGAATGGCCGGGTCAAGCCCGGCCATGACGGATGGGGAGAGTTGGTTCGTGCATATTCTCGTTCTTGGCGCCGCCGGCATGGTCGGCCGCAAGCTTGTCGAGCGTTTGGCGCGTGATGGCAGGCTTGGTCAGCGCGACATCTCCCGCATGACCCTGCAGGACGTCGTGGCGCCGCAGGCGCCGGCGAATACGTCCATCCCAGTCAAGATCGTGACCAGCGATTTCGCGGATGCCGGCACCGCCGCGCCGCTGGTTGCCGAGCGCCCGGACGTCATCTTTCATCTCGCCGCGATTGTTTCGGGGGAGGCCGAGGCGGAATTCGACAAGGGATATCGCATCAACCTCGACGGCACCCGGCATTTGATCGACGCTATCCGTGCCGTCGGCGGCGGATACAAACCCCGATTGGTGTTCACGTCATCGATAGCCGTGTTCGGGGCGCCGTTTCCGGCCAAGATCGGCGATGAATTTTTCCATACGCCGCTGACCAGCTACGGTACGCAGAAGGCAATCTGCGAGTTGCTGATTGCCGATTATACCCGCAAGGGGCTGCTCGACGGCATCGGGATTCGCCTGCCGACGATTTGCGTTCGTCCCGGCAAGCCGAACAAGGCGGCATCCGGCTTCTTCTCCAATATTATCCGGGAGCCGCTGGCGGGCGAGCAGGTCGTGCTGCCGGTTTCGGACGATGTGCGGCATTGGCACGCGTCACCGCGCTCGGCGGTCGGCTTTCTCATCCATGCCGCGACGATGGATACCGAGGCCATGGGCGCCCGACGCAACCTGAGCATGCCCGGGCTCTCGGCGACGGTAGGCGAACAGATCGCGGCACTCGAGCGGGTCGCCGGTAAAAACGTCGTGGCGCGGATTCGCCGTGAGCCGGATCCGGTCATCGTCGGTATTGTCAGCGGCTGGCCGCGCGACTTCGTGACCGATCGGGCGCTGAAACTTGGCTTCACCACCGCCGAAAAGACCTTCGATGATATCATCCGCATTCATATCGAGGACGAACTTGGCGGCAAGTTCGTCGCCTGATAGCGGTGACTGCGGTTGCGGTCAGGAATGCCGGCTGTGGAGATGAGTGCCGGCGGTGATCCCGTCCGAACCGTCGGCGCGCGCCGTGGTACAATGGTGGCAGGTTGCCCGCCGCAAAAACCTTCAAACCGGCGTGATCTCCCGGAACGGATACGTTAGGCGTTAGGATGCTTTCGAGAATCCTTTCGGACCTTACGGGATCAGAACCGGGATTTCATGACTTTATTTGACGCGTTTTCTTCACGCGAACCGGTATCCACTTCGCTCGAAAGCGCTATATAATTGTTTGAAATCCGGGTGGAGACAGCCTTGCTGCCTTGCCGCCCATGCAGCTTTTGGAATCAGGACATCAATCATGACAGCCAGTATTGTTGGGTGGGCGCATACCCCGTTCGGTAAATTCGACGCGGAGACCGTTGAAAGCCTGGTCGTGCGGGTGGCGAACGAAGCGCTGGCCGACGCCGGCATTTCGGCCGCCGACGTCGACGAGATCGTGCTGGGGCACTTCAATGCCGGTTTCTCCCCGCAGGACTTTACCGCGGCCCTGGTCTTGCAGGCCGATCCCATGCTGCGTTTCAAGCCAGCGACCCGGGTCGAGAACGCCTGTGCCACGGGCTCGGCCGCGGTGCATCAGGGCATTCGCGCGATCAACGCCGGTGCCGCCCGTATCGTTCTGGTGGTCGGCGTCGAGCAGATGACGCGAACGCCCGGACCCGAGATCGGCCGCAACCTGTTGCGCGCCTCATATCTGGTCGAGGATGGTGATACGCCGGCAGGTTTCGCGGGCGTGTTCGGGAAGATCGCGCAAGCCTACTTCCAGAAATATGGCGATCAATCCGATGCGCTGGCGATGATAGCCGCGAAGAACCACAAGAACGGTGTCTCGAATCCCTACGCCCAGATGCGCAAGGATTTCGGCTTCGAGTTCTGTCGCGCCGAGAGCGACAAGAACCCGTTCGTCGCGGGTCCCTTGAAGCGGACCGACTGCTCGCTGGTGTCGGACGGCGCCGCCGCGCTCGTCCTGACCGACAGCGAGACCGCGAAATCCATGGGCAAGGCCGTCAACGTCCGCGCTACCGCTCACGCGCAAGATTTTCTGCCGATGTCGAAGCGCAACATTCTGGATTTCGAAGGCTGCACCGTGGCGTGGCAGCGTGCGTTGCAATCCGCCGGCGTCACGCTGTCGGACCTGTCGTTCGTCGAAACCCACGACTGTTTCACCATCGCCGAGCTGATCGAGTACGAAGCGATGGGGCTGGCGCCCAAGGGGCAGGGCGCGCGCGTGATCAAGGAAGGGTGGACCCAGAAGGACGGCAAGCTGCCGATCAACCCGTCCGGCGGGCTGAAAGCCAAAGGGCATCCGATTGGCGCGACCGGCGTCTCAATGCATGTGCTCACCGCCATGCAACTGCTCGGGCAGGCGCCGGAAGGCATGCAGATCAAGGACGCCAGGCTTGGCGGTATCTTCAACATGGGTGGCGCGGCTGTCGCCAACTACGTCTCGGTCCTCGAACCGGCGAAGTAGGCCGGTCCGGGGCGCGGGAGGGCGATCATGAATATGGCCGAGTGGCTGGCGGCGAGTGCGCATCTGCGCCCGCAAGCGCCAGCCCTGCTGACGGGAACGCGCCTTGACGCGGACTACGCCTCCTTTGCGCGCCGCGCGGCGGGCGTCGGGGCGCATCTTGCGCGCAAGTACGGTGTGAATCCGGGCGACCGGGTCGCGCTGTTCATGACCAACTGCACGGCCTATTTTGAATGTCTTTACGGCATCTGGTGGATCGGCGCCGCCGCGGTTCCGATCAATGCCAAGCTGCATGCCCGGGAAGCGGCCTGGATCTGCGAGAATTCCGGCGCGAATCTGTTGTTCATATCGGACCATACGGCGGATGCCTGGGCAGAGGCGGATGTGTCGCTTGCGACGCTATCGGTCGACGGTGCCGACTATCGGCGCGCGCGGGACGGCGAGGGCGCGACTGCGCCGCTGTCGCGCGAAACCGACGATCTCGCATGGCTGTTCTACACCTCCGGCACCACCGGGCGGCCGAAGGGCGTCATGCTCAGCCACGGCAACCTTCTGGCGATGTCGATGTGCTATTTCGCCGACGTCGATCAGGTCACGCCGCAAGATGCCGCCCTCTATGCGGCGCCGATTTCGCATGGCGCGGGCCTCTACAATTTCCCGAATGTGCGGATGGGGGCGCGCCACGTCGTGCCCGAGTCCGGCGGTTTCGATGCCGACGAGGTGCTGGTGCTCGGCAAGCAGTTGCGCAATGTCTCGATGTTTGCCGCGCCGACGATGGTGCGTCGCCTGGTCGATGCCGCCAAGAAGCGCGGTGAGGACGGTGACGGCATCAAGACCATCGTCTATGGCGGCGGTCCGATGTATCTCGCCGACATCCGCGATGCCATGGCCGTCATGGGCCAGCGTTTCGTGCAGATCTATGGTCAGGGTGAATCGCCGATGACGATCACGGCGTTGAGCCGCGAATGGCATGGCCGGAGCGGCGATCCGCGCTATCTCGAACGGCTTGCATCGGTGGGGCCGGCGCAAAGCGTGATGTCGTTGCGCATCACCGATGCCGGTGGCAACTCGTTGCCGGCAGGCGAAACCGGCGAGATCGAAGCCAAGGGTGCCGCGGTAATGCTGGGTTACTGGAATAATCCGGAGGCGTCTGCTGCCGCGCTCAAGGATGGCTGGCTTCGAACCGGCGATGTCGGACGCCTGGATGGCGATGGTTTCCTGACGCTCTCCGATCGCTCGAAGGACGTCATCATCTCGGGCGGCACTAACATCTATCCGCGCGAGGTGGAGGAGGCGTTGCTTACGCATGCCGATGTCCGCGAAGTGTCGGCCATTGGCGTACCCGATCCGGAGTGGGGCGAGATCGTGGTAGCCTGCATGGTTCTGGAAGATGGCGCGAAAGCGGACGACCAGACGTTCGACGCCCATTGCCTTGCATCGATCGCGCGCTTCAAGCGACCCAAGCGTTACGTCTACTTGCCGTCCCTGCCGAAGAACAACTACGGCAAGGTGCTGAAGACCTCGCTGCGCGAAATGATGAAGACCTAGCCGGATCGCAAGCGTCTTCACGCGCGGGTCGAAAGCCTGACGGCAGAAATGTTCCCCGGTCTATTTCGCGACAGGGAATATCACTTGTCAGTTGCAAGCGGACACCGCGGGAGAAAAATTCCACGAGGCAGCTGACGTGCCTTCCACGCATGCGCCCATACAGTGAGCGCCCTTGATCTTGCCATTTCCCTGCCGTTACTACCGATATGGCGAAAGAGAACGCCGGTACGGTCAGGAGTCGATGGACCATGGGACCATTGCAAGGCGTCAAGGTGGTGGACATGACCACCGTGTTGATGGGCCCATACGCAACGCAGATGCTTGGCGACTACGGCGCCGATGTCATCAAGGTGGAGACGCGTGATGGCGATGTCACCCGGCAGATCGGTCCGACGCGACACCCGGGCATGGGACCGGTATTCCTGAACGCCAATCGCAGCAAACGCAGCATCTGTCTCGATCTGAAGAAGCAGGCTGGCCGCGAGGCTGTGCTTCGTCTCGTCGCGAACGCCGACGTGCTCGTCTACAACGTCCGGCCGCAAGCGATGGCGCGGCTGCGACTTGGTTATGACGAGGTTTCCGCTGTCAATCGACGCCTGATCTATGCGGGCGTCTTCGGATTTGGACAGGATGGTCCCTATGCCGCCAAGGCGGCTTATGACGATTTGATCCAGGGGGGCTCGGCGCTGGCCGATCTGATGGCGCGGGGCGGCGATGGGACGCCGCGCTATGTTCCGAATGCGCTCGTGGATCGCATCGTCGGCTTGACCGCGGTCGGCGCCATCCTTGCGAGCCTTGTGCATCGCGATCGCACCGGAGTTGGCCAGCGGGTCGATATTCCGATGTTCGAGACGATGGCCGGTTTCGTCATGGGCGATCATCTTGGCGGCCTGACCTATGAGCCGCCATTGGACAAAGGTGGCTATGCGCGTCACCTGTCGCGCGATCGGCGGCCCTACAAAACCTCCGACGGCTATATCTGCGTGATCGTCTATAACGACAAGCAGTGGGATAATTTTTTGACCGCCGTCGCGCGCTACGATCTTCGCAGCGATCCGCGCTTCGCAACCTTCGCGGGCCGCATGGCCAATATCGATTATGTCTACGCGGAACTGGGACGCATCATCGCCGAGCGCTCGACAGCGGAATGGATCGAACTGTTGGACAAGGCCGACGTCCCCTCGCTGCCGATGCACGATCTCGTCAGCATTCTGGACGATCCGCATTTGGTTCAGACCAATTTCTTCCCAGTGGTCAATCATCCCAGTGAAGGCAACATTCGCAGCATGCGCACCGCGGCGACATGGTCGCAGACGCCCGCGGAACCGTCTCGTCTTGCGCCGCGCCTCGGCGAGCAGAGCGCGGATATATTGCGCGAGGTCGGTTACTCGCCCGATGAAATCGCCGGGCTCGTTCGCGATGGCGTCACCAATAACAGCGATGACCTCGATAAAGCAGAGGATCGATAGCGATGGACTTTGCGCTGACTGCCGACCAGGAATCCATTCGCGATGTCGTCGGGAAAATCTGCGAAGGTTTCGATGATGCCTATTGGCTGAAGAAGGATCGCGAAGGCGGTTTCCCGGCCGAATTCCATCGCGCGATGGCGGATGCCGGCTGGCTGGGTATCTGCATTCCGGAACAGTACGGTGGTTCGGGTCTTGGCATCACCGAGGCCGCGATCATGATGCGAACGATTTCGGAGTCCGGCGCCGGTATGTCGGGTGCATCCGCCGTCCATATGAATGTGTTCGGGCTCAACCCCGTCGTGGTATTCGGCAATGACGAGCAGTGCCGACGCATGTTGCCGCCGATCGTGTCGGGGGCGGAACGGGCTTGTTTTGCGGTGACGGAGCCGAACACTGGACTGAACACGACGCAACTCAAGACGCGCGCGGTGCGTCACGGCGACAAATATGTCGTCAACGGTCAGAAGGTCTGGATATCAACCGCGCAAGTTGCCGAAAAGATTTTGCTGTTGGCGCGCACCACACCACTGGAGGATGTGAAAACACCGACGCGCGGCCTCAGCCTGTTCTATACCGATTTCGACCGCTCGCGCATCGCGGTCCACGAGATCGAGAAGATGGGCCGCAAGGCGGTGGATTCCAACGAACTGTTTTTCGAGAATTTCGAAATTCCGGTGGGCGATCGCATCGGCGAGGAGGGGCGCGGATTCGAATATATTCTGCATGGCATGAATCCGGAACGCATCCTGATCGCGGCCGAGGCCGTGGGCCTTGGCAACGCCGCGCTGTCCCGGGCGGCGGCTTATGCAAAGGGCCGTACCGTTTTCAACCGGCCGATCGGGCAGAATCAAGCCATTCAACACCCGTTGGCGAAGAACTGGATGGAACTGGAGGCGGCGTGGCTGATGGTGATGTCCGCCGGCTGGCATTACGATCAAGGCTTGCCGTGCGGGCCGGCCGCCAATGCCGCCAAGTATCTCGCTGCCGAGGCTGGTTTCCAGGCGTGCGAGCAGGCGGTGATGACGCATGGCGGTTTCGGCTATGCGAAGGAATTTCACGTCGAGCGCTTTATGCGGGAAGCGATGATTCCGCGTATCGCGCCGATCAGCCCGCAGCTCATTCTCAGCTTCATCGCCGAAAAAGTTCTCGGCCTGCCGAAATCGTATTGAGATGCGACACGTGGCCAATGAAGTCGCGGAACTCTTTTATTCCCTCTCCCTGTGTGGGGGAGGGTCAGGGAGTGGGGTGAACGGCGGAAAAGTGATGCATCGACACCCCCACCCCCAACTTCTCCCCACAAGGGAGAGGGGAGCGGCATCATGAGCTTCATCACCGGCGTCGGATTGACCGCGTTCGGCAGGCATGAGGGCTCGTCGACGCTCGACCTGATGAGTGCGGCCGCCGAACTTGCGATTGCGGATGCCGGATTGAAGCGTGCCGAAATCGACGGCGTGCTGTGCGGCTATTCCACGACGCTGCCGCATATCATGCTGGCGACCGTGTTCGCCGAGCATTTCGGCATTCAGCCTGCCTATTGCCATGCGGTGCAGGTCGGCGGCGCCACCGGGATGGCGATGGCGATGCTGGCGCATCATGTGGTCGAAGCCGGGTTGGCCCGGCATGTGCTGGTGGTGGGCGGCGAGAACCGGCTGACCGGGCAGAGCCGCGATGCCTCGATCCAGGCGTTGGCGCAGGTCGGTCATCCTGTCTACGAGGTGCCGCTGGGACCGACCATTCCGGCCTATTACGGATTGATCGCGTCGCGCTATATGCATGAATACGGCGTCACCGAGGAAGATCTGGCCGAGCTCGCCGTTCTGATGCGCAGTCATGCCATCACCCATCCGGGCGCGCAGTTTCACGACAGCATCAGCGTTGCCGATGTGATGGCATCGAAGGAGGTGGCCTCGCCTCTGAAGCTGCTCGATTGCTGTCCGGTGTCGGATGGCGGCGCGGCTTTCGTGGTCAGTCGCGACCGAACGGGCGATATCGGCGTGCGCGTGCTTGGTTGCGCGCAAGCCCATACGCATCAACATGTCACCGCCGCGCCGGCGCTGAGCAAGCTTGGCGCCGAGATCGCGGTCGCGCGCGCGAAGGCTGCGACCGGTGTTGCGATATCCGATGTGCGCTACGCGGCCGTCTACGACAGCTTCACGATCACGCTTGCGATGCTGCTGGAGGATTTGGGGCTGGCGGGGCGTGGTGAGGCGGCCTCGCTCGCCCGTGGCGGGCATTTCGGCCGTGACGGGGCAATGCCGCTCAACACCCATGGCGGGCTTCTCAGCTATGGCCACTGCGGCGTCGGTGGCGCGATGGCGCATCTCGTGGAAACCCATTTGCAGATGACCGGCCGCGCCGGCGATCGCCAGGTGAGGGATGCATCCATTGCGCTCCTGCACGGCGACGGCGGCGTGCTGTCGTCTCACGTCAGCATGTTTCTGGAGCGCGTGCGATGAGCGGTGAGGCCGACGTAAAGATGAAGGACTGGACCTCGAGCGAGGATGCGATCCTCTATCAGACTTGCGTGGCCTGCGGGTCTGTTCAGTATTTTCAGCGCCGTTTTTGCTGCGTGTGCGGCTCGCCCGACTTGCGCGTGGAGCGCGCCAGCGGCTGCGGCGTCGTTTACGCGATCTCTCGGGTGGTGCGAGCTGCAACAGCCGAGACACGCGCGCACGTACCTTACACCATCGTACTGGTCGATGCCGTCGAGGGCTTTCGCATGATGGCTCACGGCGACAACGAGCTTGCCATCGGCGACAACGTGATCGCAAAATTTACAAAATTTACGAACCGCCTTGTTCCGTACTTCGAAAGGACAAAACCATGAGCCGCCTCAAGGCCGCCCTCGATCCGCGTTCCATCGCCATCATCGGCGCATCGGACAATCCGAACAAGGTCGGCGGCCGGCCGGTGCATTACCTCGACAAGTTCGGCTTCAAGGGCAAGGTGTTTCCGATCAATCCGTCGCGGCCGGAAGTGCAGGGCCACAAGTGTTATCCAAGCCTGAAGGATTTGCCGGAGGCCCCGGAGATGGTGATCGTCGCGGTCGCCGGCGATAGCGCGATCGGCGCGGTGGAAGATTGCGCGGCGCGCGGCGTCAAGGTCGCGGTGGTGATGGCGTCCGGTTTCGGTGAGGTCGATGCGATTGCCGGCAAGGCCAAGGAACGCCACATGGTCGAGGTCGCGCACAAGGCCGGGATGCGGATCGTCGGTCCGAATTCGCAAGGGCTTGCCAATTTCGGCACCGGCGCCATCGCCAGCTTCTCCACCATGTTCATGGATATGGATCGCGCCGAGGGTCATGTCGCGATGCTGAGCCAGAGCGGCGCGCTGTCGACCGTGCCGGTCGGCTTCCTGCGCCAGAAGGGGATCGGCGTGCGCCATACTCACGCGACCGGCAATGATGCCGATATCACTGTCGGCGAACTGGCGATCGCGGTTGCGGAAGACCCCGAGGTCAAGTTGCTGTTGCTCTATCTCGAAAGCATTCCCGAGAAGAAATATCTCGAAGAACTCGCCGCCGTTGCGCTCGATCGCGACCTGCCGATCATCGCGCTGAAATCGGGACGCTCGGAAGCGGGCCGTCAGGCGGCGCAGTCGCACACCGGCGCGCTTGCCAATGAGGACCGCGTGGTCGATGCGTTCTTCGAACATCACGGCATCTGGCGTGCGCCGGACATGCGCGGACTGGTCGAGGCGACCGAGCTTTACCTGAAGGGCTGGAAGCCAAAGGGCAAGCGGCTGGTTGCAATCAGCAATTCGGGCGCGGTCTGCGTGATGACGGCCGATGCCGCAACGACCGTCGGCATGCCGATGGCGAAACTGGCACCGGAGACCGACAAAAAGCTCAAGAGCATCTTGCCGAGTTTCGCCACCACCACCAATCCGATCGATATCACCGCGGCGCTGTTGTCGAACAGCCGCCTGTTTGGCGATATCCTGCCGGTGATCGCTGAGGATCCTGCCGCCGATGCATTTATCATTGGTGTGCCGGTCGCCGGAGCCGGTTATGACGTCGCGGCGTTTTCGCGTGATGCGGCGGCGTTCGGCAAGCAGACCGGCAAGCCGCTGGTGATTGCCGCTACGCAGAAGAGCGTTGCGGATCAGTTCGCCGCGGAAGGGTCCACGGTGTTTCCGACCGAGGTCGAGGCCGTCAGCGCGCTGCATCAATTCCTGGCGCATCACGAATTGATGGCGCGAACACGCAAGCGCGGACGCAGCCAGTCGTCAGCTTTGGCGGAGATGGCAGGCGCGACATCGATGCTGAACGAGGCCGATAGCCTGGCGCTGCTCGCGAAACATGGAATCCCGGTCGTGTCGCATCGGTTGTGTCGGTCGCGCGCGGAGGCTGTCGCCGCATTCGAAGCGATCGGTGGGCCGGTGGTGGTGAAGGGGTGCTCGGCCGATATCGCGCACAAGTCCGAACTCGGGTTGGTGACGCTCGGCGTCAAGACGCGTGAGGAGGCGGGCGACGTCTATACCCGGATGGAAGACATCATTCGCAAGCATGGCGCCCGGTTCGATGGCGTCATCGTCGCCGCAATGGCCGGCGGGCGTCGGGAAATCATGATCGGCGCACATCGCGATCCGGTGTTCGGACCGGTCGTCGCTGTCGGCGACGGCGGCAAGTATGTCGAGGTCTTCCGCGACACGGCACTGCTGTTGCCCCCGTTCGACCGCGCCGATGTCAAGCAGGCACTTGGCAAATTGCGGATCGCTCCGTTGTTCGACGGTGTGCGCGGCGAGCCGCCGATGGATGTCGATGCGCTTTGCGATGCCGTGGTCAGGATCGGCGCGTTGATGGCCGATCCCGCGGCGAAGGTGATGAGCATCGATCTCAATCCGGTGATGCTCGACAGCGCGGGCAAAGGCTGCGTCGTTGTCGATGCCGTGGTTTTCAGGCTGACGTAGCCGACGCATAGCTTTTCCGTTTAAGCGGAATCGTTATGCGCGGCCCTGACCCGCGCATCCATCAAACAAGGAAGAGTCGTTTCAAGAGGATGGATGGCCGGGGCAAGCCCGGCAATCACAGAGTGCGTTTCCGTCGAGAGCGAAAGCCCTTGAACTGGCGTGAGATCGCCGGTTAGCGGATGCCTCTTGTCGCGCCGCGCGGATGTTTTTGCCACCGGACGGCGCGATATCGCGCTCACGTTTCGATGGTGGCGATGACCTGACCTTCGGCAACCACGTCGTCGATTTTCACCAGGATCGTCTTCAGCGTCCCCGTGGCCGGCGCCGGAACTGGAATCTCCATTTTCATCGCCTCGACCAGTACGATGTCGTCGCCCTCGCTGATCGGACGGCCGGGTTCCGCTGCCACGGTGCAGATGCGTCCGGCGACTTCGGTCACGATCTTGGTCTCGGGCATTGAATTCTCCGTACGGATTGGCGCGAGTTTCAGAAAAATGTTGGATGGCGGGAGCGGGCGGCGCCGCTTCCGAAATGCGTGGCGATGTGCCGAGGGAAGTGATTGTCGCGGCAGATTGCCTGAGGTAGCGTATTCTGCAAGTGGAATTTCATTCCACATCACGGAATTAGCTGCTGTTTCTGGGCCGAGACGTGGTTCCGAAGCGGCAGCCTTAACCACGGGGCATGCATAACAATGGGGAGACGTTCGGAGCGGCTGAGTAAGGCCGGAATGCGGGCAGGCGATCTCTCCGGCGAGGGTGATGTCATCCAGGTCGTATCGCGTGCTTTCGATATCCTGCGTTGCTTCGAGGGGCATGACAGCCGCCTGGGCAATCTGGAAATCTCCAATCGCTGCGGCTTGCCGCGATCGACGGTATCGCGCCTGACCCACACGCTGACGCGCATGGGGCAGTTGATCTATCTTCCGCGCGATCAGAAATATCAGATCGGGCCCAGCGCCGTTGCGATGAGCGCTTCGATGATGCGCGGCCTGCAAATCCGTGATTTCATTCGCACGCAGTTGCGCGATGTCGCCGACCAGATTCCCGGCACTATCGGTTTCGTCATTCCGGACCGCTTTCAACTGGTCTATCTGGAATACGCGCGCTCGGCGACAGCGCTCGGCCTTCACTCCGGTGTGGGAAGCCGGATCGCGATGGCGCGGACTGCGGCCGGTCTCGCCTATATGGCGGCGCTCGACGAGGTAACAGGCAACGCAGTCCTGAACGAAATCGAGCGAGAGAATCCGCGCGACGCGGAAATACTTCGGCCACGGTTGGATGAGAACCGGCAGCACCTGCGCGAGGCGGGTTACGTCGTTGCCTGCGGATTGTGGAGTCCGCACATCAATGGGATCGCCGCGCCGTTATGGTCTCCGCAATACCAGATCTTCGTCGTCGTCACGATCGGCGTATTGTCCGCGATGTACGATGAGCCGCGATTGCACGCCGAGGTCGCCCCCCATCTGCTGGGGCTTGCGCGATCGATCGGCAACATGCTCCTGCGCGCCGATGCCAACGTGTTCGATCATGCCGGGGGAACGGCCCTTTCGGCGGCGTCGAACAGCAAGATCATCAAACCGGAGAGTACGAATGAACTGGCAGCCGGAACTCGACGACCTCGCGCGGCGCGAGGCCTTCGCACGGGAGATGGGCGGCGCTGACAAAGTCAAGCGGCAGCGCGACCAGGGCCGGCTGAACGTTCGCGAACGTATCGATCGATTGCTCGACAGCGATAGTTTCCATGAAGTCGGTGCGGTATCAGGCATCGCCGAATACGACGCCGATGGTCATCTCGAGAAACTCACTCCCGCGAACTGCGTTTTCGGTCGCGGCAAGGTTGACGGCCGTCCTGTCGTGATCGTCGGTGATGATTTCACCGTGCGCGGCGGTTCGGCGGATGCGTCGATTTCGGCCAAGCCGTTGATGGCAGAGGAGATGGCGCACGATTTTCGCCTCCCGATCATCCGCGTCATCGAGGGCTCGGGCGGGGGCGGTTCGGTCAAGACCATCGAAACCAAAGGCGCGGCCAATCTGCCGGGCGGCATCGGTGGGACCAGATGGTACGCCTATACGACGGCGAACATGGCGCGTGTGCCGGTGGTCGGTCTCGGGCTTGGTTCGGTGGCGGGGCTTGGGGCAGCGCGTCTTGCTTCAAGCCACTATTCGGTGATGACGAAGAATTCGGCGATGTTCGTTGCCGGGCCGCCTGTCGTGGCTCGGCTCGGCCAGAAACTCGACAAGCAGGAACTCGGCGGCTGGCAGATTCAAACCAAGGCCGGTGGTGTCGATCATGCCGTCGATACCGAGGAAGAGGCATTCGCCTGTGCGCGGCGGTTTCTGTCCTACCTGCCTTCCTCCGTGTTCGATCTGCCGCCGACGCTGGCCTGCGATGACGATCCGGAACGCGCCGAAGCGTCGCTCATGTCGGCGGTGCCGCGCAATCGGCGCCAGGTTTACAAGATGCGCCCGATCATTGAATCGCTCTTCGACAAGGGTTCGTTCTTCGAGATCGGCCAGAACTTCGGTCGTTCGATCATCGCGGGTCTGGCACGGCTGCAGGGGCGCGCGGTGGTGTTGCTGGCAAGCGATCCCTATCACTATGGCGGATCGTGGACGTCGGAAGCCTGCCAGAAGGTGGTTCGGTTCGCCGACCTTGCCGAGACGTTTCACCTGCCGGTGGTCTATCTGATGGATTGTCCGGGCTTCATGATCGGACTGGATGCCGAGAAGTTGGCCACGATCCGGCACGGCGTTCGCGCCATGGCGGCGGTCAATCAGACCACGGTGCCGTGGTGCACGATCGTCGTTCGCAACTGCTTCGGCGTCGCCGGTGTTGTCCACCAGCCGGCCGATCGTTTCTCGATGCGTTATGCGTGGCCTTCGGCCTATTGGGGATCGTTGCCGCTGGAAGGCGGCATCGAGGCGGCCTATCGCGCCGACATCGATGCCGCGCCGGATCCCAAGGCAAAGTTGGCCGAGATCGAGGATCGGCTCAACAAGCTGCGCTCGCCGTTCCGCTCGGCCGAGAAGTTCTGGGTCGAGGAAATCATCGATCCGCGCAAGACGCGTTCGCTGTTGTGCGAGTTCGCGCGTCTCGCTGAGCCGATCCGTACGCCGGGCGTGGCCAGCATGGCGATCAGGCCGTAAGTGTCTCAAGCCGTCGCGCGGCGAGGGCGTGGCAAATTGCATCGCCACCTCGCGGTGCGTTTACTTTGCGCCGCGCTTGCGGTCGAGGAAACCCTGCATCAGCCGGTGGGGCTCGTTGGTCAGAAACGATCGTCCGAAGGCGCCGATCGAGATATCGACAGATTCCTGGAGCGGCAGGTCTTCCCACTGGCGGAGCAGGGCCTTTTGCGCCCGCAGCGCCTGCGGGCCGCATTCCAGGATCATGTCGAGCGTGCGTTCGACAGCGTCGTCGAGACCTTCGTCTCCGGCGACGACATCGACCAGCCCCCACGCCAATGCCGTTGGCGCATCGATGGTCGCGGCAGTCAGCAGCATCCAGCGGGCGCGCCCCCAGCCGATGAGGCGCGGCAGCAGGGCCGCGTGGATCACCGAGGGAATCCCGACCTTCACCTCCGGCATGGCGAACTTGGCATCCGCCGCCGCGACGCGAAAATCGCAAGCGGCCGCGACCTCAAGGCCGCCGCCGAGGCACCAGCCCGGCATGCGGGCGATGGTCGGCGCGGGAAATGCCCTCACGGCCTCGCAGAGATCGCGCAGCCCGGTGATGAAGCGCTCGGCGGAAGCCTGATCCAGCGTCGCCATCTCCTTGATGTCGGCGCCGCCGATCATGCTCTTTTCGGTCTGGCCGGCCAGTATCAACGCACGAATATCCGGGTCGCGGGCAAGGGCCGTCAAACCCTCGCGCACGCCTGCAATCACCGGCGTGTTCAGGATGGTGAGGGGGCCGGCATTGCAGATCGTCAGCCGAACGACGCCGCGTGGGTCCCGCGTGACCCCGCAACAGGAATTGAGCATTTGCATTGGCGTTCTCGCAATTGAATCTGCCCCATGAAACGGGCATCGATGGTCAGGACGGAAACCGTCGGTTGCGGCTGTCGAGCTTGGCGATATTCTGGAGATTTTCCAGAGGGTTTGCGTTATATGATCTATAACATTTCACGGAGAATGCGATGCGCTACTCGAAGGAGCACAAACAGGAGACGCACGCGCGGATCGTGAAGAAGGCCTCGGTCAAGCTTCGCGAGAAGGGCGCGCACGGCATCGGCGTCGCCGATCTGATGAAGGTCGCGGGCCTGACCCATGGCGGGTTTTATGCGCATTTCAGTTCGCGCGAGGCCCTCGTCATCGAGGCATTTATCTATGCCATGGAGCGCTCGACGGTCGCGTGGCGTCAGAAGTCGGAAGCGATCCCGCCGGCGCAACGCTATGCCGAAATCGTGAATTCCTACCTGACGCCTGCTCACCGGGACGATCCCGGGCGCGGGTGCGCGCTGGCGGCGCTGGCGGGAGAAATCGCCCGCGAGAGCACCAAGACCCGTAAGGCCTTTGCAGCCAAGCTGGAAGAGATGATCGATATGCTGGCCGAGAATGTCCCGGCTTCGTCGCCTGCTGCGGCGCGGCAACAGGCGATGGCTTCGCTGGCGGCCATGGCCGGGACCCTGATTTTGGCGCGGGCGGCCGGCGGCGGCGCATTATCGGACGAATTGCTGGCGGCTGGCCGGGCCTTCCTGCTCGATCGTGGGCCGACGGCACCCGCCGCCGGGAAGCCCGGCAGGAAGCCGGCCTCGCGGTAACGTGAAAGGCCGAAGTCCGCTCGGGTGCGATCCGGAGCATGACGCAAATCCCCGGGCGATGTCTGCATTTTCGCAATCGGGTTGCGCGTAGAAGCCATTTTCAAAACGGCTGAAGAAGGCCCAAGGTGCCCGTGGTAGATTGGATTTGACCTTCGCTGCCGAAAGCCATGTTCCGCGAGATCATGCTCGGTGGGATCGTGGCGCGCGAACGTCTGAATCGGACCGCTAAACCGATTTCTGGAGGAGAATATGCGTTCAATTGGACACTTCATTGGCGGCAAGAACGTCAAGGGTTCGTCGGGACGATTTGCCGACGTGTTCCAGCCGATGACCGGCGACGTGCAGGCGCAGGTTGCCCTGGCGAGCAAGGCCGAGCTTCGCGCCGCCGTCGAGAATGCCAAGGCGGCTCAGCCGGGCTGGGCAGCTACAAATCCGCAGCGCCGTGCCCGTGTTCTGATGAAATTCCTGGAACTGGTCGCGCGCGATAACGATACGATGGCCGAACTGCTGGCGCGCGAACATGGCAAGACCATTCCCGATGCCAAGGGCGACATCCTGCGCGGCGTTGAAGTCGTCGAGTTCGTGCTCGGCGTGCCGCACCTGATGAAGGGCGAGTATACCGAGGGCGCCGGTCCCGGCATCGACCTCTACTCGATCCGTCAGCCGCTTGGCGTCGTCGCCGGCATTACCCCGTTCAATTTCCCGGCGATGATCCCGATGTGGCAATTTGCCCCGGCGATCGCCTGCGGCAACGCTTTCATCCTGAAGCCATCGGAGCGCGACCCCGGCGTGCCGATGCGGCTCGCCGAACTGATGCTTGAAGCCGGCTTGCCGCCGGGCATCCTCAACGTCGTCAACGGCGACAAGGAAGCGGTCGACGCGATCCTCGACGACCATGACATTTCGGCGGTCGGCTTCGTCGGCTCGTCGTCGATTGCGCAATACATCTATGAGCGGGCGTCGGCCAACGGCAAGCGGGCACAGTGCTTCGGCGGTGCCAAGAACCACATGATCGTGATGCCTGACGCCGATCTCGACCAGGCGGTCGATGCGCTTGTCGGCTCCGGCTACGGTGCGGCGGGCGAGCGCTGCATGGCGGTGTCGGTGGCCGTGCCGGTGGGCAAGACCACCGCGGACCGCCTGATGGAAAAGCTGATCCCGCGCGTGGAGAACCTCAAGATCGGTCCTTCAATCGATGGCAGCGCCGATTTCGGTCCGCTGGTGACCAAGGCAGCTCTGGAGCGCGTCAGGAATTACGTCGATATCGGCATCAAGGAAGGCGCAAAGCTGGCGGTCGATGGCCGCGGCTTCAAGATGCAGGGCTACGAGAACGGCTTCTACATGGGCGGCTGTCTGTTCGACAACGTCACCAAGGACATGCGGATCTACAAGGAAGAGATTTTCGGGCCGGTACTGTCGGTCGTGCGTGCGCACGACTTCGACGAGGCGCTCGCGCTGCCCTCGCAGCATGAATACGGCAACGGCGTCGCGATCTTCACGCGCGATGGCGACTCGGCGCGCGAGTTTGCCGCCAAGGTCAACGTCGGCATGGTCGGCATCAACGTGCCGATTCCGGTGCCGGTGGCTTACTTCTCGTTCGGCGGCTGGAAGCGCTCGGGGTTCGGCGATCTCAATCAGTATGGAACGGACTCGATCCGCTTCTACACCAAGACCAAGACGGTGACGGCGCGCTGGCCGTCCGGGGTCAAGGAAGGCGCCGACTTCGCGATGCCGACCAGCTAAGGTCCCGGTCGAAAAGTCCCGCTCCCGGATTCGGTCCGGGAGCGAACCCGGCGGGCCCGGCGCATCGTGCGGGCTCGCTTGAATCGGAACAGGCCGATACAGTCACGAAACCGATCGATCCTGCTCGTCGCCGGGCTCGAGGGTTGAATGCAGCGGGGTGACATGCAATTCGCGCTTAATGAAGATCAGATCGCCGTTCGCGATATGGCCCGCGACTTTGCGGCGGAAAAGATCGCGCCATTCTCCCTGAAGTGGGACGAGGAAAGGCACTTTCCAGTCGATGTGATGCGCGAGGCGGCAAGCCTCGGGATCGGCGGCATTTACATCAAGGACGACGTCGGCGGTTCGGCGCTGACGCGATTTGATGCCGCGCTGATCTTCGAGGCGCTGGCGCAAGGGTGCCCGACGACATCGGCCTTCATTTCGATACACAACATGGCGTCATGGATGATCGACGCTTACGGCTCCGATACGCAGCGGCAGAAATGGCTGCCGAAGCTGTGCACCATGGAGCTGTTGGCAAGCTATTGCCTGACCGAGCCGGGCGCGGGCTCGGATGCGGCGGCGCTGCGGACGCGGGCCGTGCCTGACGGCGACCACTACGTTCTGAATGGCCAGAAGCAATTTATCTCCGGCGCGGGCAGCACCGATATTCTCGTTACCATGGTGCGCACCGGCGACGACGGTCCCGGCGGCATCTCGACGCTGGTGATCGACAGCAAGACGCCCGGCGTTTCGTTCGGCGCCAACGAGCGCAAGATGGGCTGGAACGCGCAGCCGACCCGCGCGGTGATCTTCGAGAATGCGCGTGTGCCGGTTGCCAATCGTCTTGGCGAGGAAGGAATCGGCTTCAAGATCGCGATGGCCGGGCTCGATGGCGGGCGGCTCAACATTGCGGCGTGTTCGCTGGGCGGTGCGCAAGCGGCGCTCGACAAGACGCTGTCTTACGTGAAAGAGCGCAAGGCGTTCGGCAAGCGGCTCGATGAGTTTCAGGCGCTGCAATTCCGCCTTGCCGATATGGCGACCGAACTGGAGGCGGCGCGAACGTTCCTGTGGCGGGCCGCGGCGGCGCTGGATCGCAAGGATGCCGACGCCTCGATGCTGTGCGCGATGGCGAAGCGCTTCGGCACCGATGTCGGTTTCGAGGTTGCCAACCAGGCGCTGCAACTGCACGGCGGATACGGCTATCTGGCTGAGTATGGCATTGAAAAGATTGTGCGCGATTTGCGTGTGCATCAAATCCTCGAAGGCACCAACGAGATCATGCGGCTGATCGTGTCGCGCAAGCTGATCGAGGGTGCGCGATGAATGCGATGTCAGATGTCGAGGCCGATCTGATCGTCCGGCGCGAGGGCGCGGTCGGCGTCGCTCGGCTCAATCGGCCCAAGACGATTAACGCGCTGACGCTGGAAATGACACGCGATTTCGAGCGTGCGCTTGCCAGCTTCGCAGCCGATCCGGCGATTGCGCTGGCGTTGGTGGAAGGCGCCGGCGAACGCGGCTTGTGCGCTGGCGGGGATATTCGCGGGCTTTACGACAGCGCGCGGGCAAAGGGCGATCTCGGCAAGGTGTTCTGGCGCGAGGAGTACATTCTCAACGCGCGTATCGCACAGTTTCCGAAGCCCTATGTCGCTTACATGGACGGGCTGGTGATGGGGGGAGGCGTTGGCCTTGCCGCCCATGGCAGCCACCGCATCGTCACCGATAAAACCAAGGTCGGCATGCCGGAGGTCGGCATCGGATTTTTTCCCGATGTCGGCGGCACCTGGCTGCTGTCGCGCGCACCGGGTGAGATCGGCACCTACTTCGGCTTGACCGGGCAGACCATGAACGGTGCCGACGCCGTCTATTCCGGCTTCGCTGATTTCTATGTTCCGTCGGCAAAGTGGCCGGATTTACGCACCGCGTTGACGGCGCTGCCGGCCAGCGCCGGTGCGGCGCAGGTCGCCGGCCTGATCCGGAGCTTCGCCGAGAAACCGGAGCCCGCTATCGCCCAGCAACATCGCCAGCAAATCGACGCGCTGTTTGGCCATGATACGATCGAGGATATTGTCGCGGCGCTTCGTGCCGACCGTTCCGACTTCGCGCAGGCGACGCTGGAGGCGCTTGCCGGAAAGTCGCCGACCAGCCTCAAGGTTGCGCTTAAGCTGCTGCGCCAGGCGCGGACCGCGACCTCGCTGCAAGAGTGTCTGGTGCGCGAGTATCGCGCAGCGCTTCAGGTGTTCGAGAGCGACGATTTCATCGAGGGCGTCCGCGCGGCGATCATCGACAAGGATCGCCAGCCGAAATGGCAGCCTTCGCTGGTTGAGGATGTGACGCCGCAGATCGTGGCGCGTTACTTTGCCGATCGCGGCAGCGACGAACTGGTCTTTCCAAATTAAGCAACGCAAGCATTAGAGGAAACGCGTCATGGCGAACATCGCATTCATTGGCCTCGGTAACATGGGCGGTCCGATGGCCGCCAATCTCGTCAAGGCGGGGCATAAGGTCATCGGGTTTGACCTCGTGCCGGCGTCGCTTGAGGCCGCCAAGGCCGCGGGCGTTTCGGTTTCCGGCGCAGCGACGGAAGCGGTGAAGGGTGCCGAGGTGGTGATCACGATGCTGCCGGCGGGCAAGCACGTTCTCGCGGTATGGGGGGATATCCTGCCCGCCGTCGCCAAGGGCGCGCTGGTGGTCGATTGCTCGACCATCGACGTCGAAAGCTCCGTCAAGGCGCACGGGCTTGCCGCCAGTCACGGCGTAGCCTCCGTCGATGCGCCGGTGTCCGGCGGCGTCGGTGGTGCGCAGGGCGCGACCCTGACCTTCATGTGCGGCGGCGACGACAAGGCATTCGCTGCGGCCAAGCCGATCCTCGAGAAGATGGGCAAGAAGATCGTTCATTGCGGCAAGCCGGGCGCCGGGCAGGCCGCGAAAATTTGCAACAACATGATCCTCGGCATTTCGATGATCGGCGTCTGCGAAGCGTTCACCTTGGCCGAAAAGCTCGGACTGTCGCATCAGGCGCTGTTCGATGTGGCGTCGACCTCGTCGGGCCAGTGCTGGTCGTTGACCTCCTATTGTCCGGTGCCGGGCCCGGTGCCGACGTCGCCCGCCAACAACGACTACAAGCCGGGCTTTGCCGCCGCGCTGATGCTGAAAGATTTGCGGCTGTCGCAGGAGGCGTCCAAGGCTTCCGGTGCCGCTACGCCGATGGGCGCGCATGCCGAGGAGATTTACGCCGCGTTTGACAAGGCTGGCCATGGCGGCGCAGATTTCTCCGGCATCATCCATCATTTGCGCGAACTCGCCGCGAAGTAGCGCGGGCCGGCGGGCAGGGTTGGAACAGGCATGCGCGGGCTGCCCCGCGTGTGGATGTCTTGAAGATGCAAGAATGGATTCAAGGATAGATTCGACCGCTTGTATCAATCGAGGCCCAGACGATGACGACATTTCAGGAAGCCCGCCAGTTTCTGCTGAACCATCGTGCGGATTACGACACCGCGGTCGCGAAGTTCAAATGGCCGGATCAATCCACCTTCAACTGGGCCTTGGATTGGTTCGATGCCGATTTGGCGCGCGATCCGCAAAGCAAGGATCGGCCCGCGCTGTGGATCGTCGAGGCCGCCAGCAATACCGAGACCCGGCTCACCTTCGCCGAACTGTCGCGCCGCTCGAACCAGGTCGCGAATTTCCTGCGCGCGCACGGGTTGAAGCGTGGCGATCACCTGTTGCTTCTGCTCGGCAATGTGGTGCCGTTGTGGGAGACGATGCTGGCCTGCATCAAGCTGGGCGTGGTCATTATTCCGGCGACGACGTTGCTGACCCCGGACGAACTGCAGGATCGGCTCGATCGCGGCCGCGCCAAGGCCGTTGTCGCGGCACAGGATCAGGTGGCGAAATTCGCGGCGCTGGACAGCAGCAGGCTGATGCGGATCGTGGTGGGCGCTGCGCCTGCCAACGATGGCTGGCTGGCATTCGACAAGACCGCCGAATTCTCCGACACCTTCGAACCTGACGGCCCGACGCGGGCGGACGACCCGATGCTGCTGTATTTCACGTCGGGCACCACCGCCAAGCCGAAGCTGGTTCGACACAGCCAGCGCAGCTATCCGGTGGGCCATCTTTCGACGATGTACTGGATCGGGCTGCAACCCGGCGACATTCATCTGAATATCTCTTCGCCGGGGTGGGCCAAGCATGCATGGAGTTGTTTCTTCGCGCCGTGGAACGCGGGCGCGGCGGTATTCGTCGTCAATCAGCCGCGCTTCGATGCCAAGGGACTGCTTGCGATCATCGCGCGTTGCGGCGTCACGACGCTGTGCGCGCCGCCGACAGTGTGGCGGCTGTTCATCCAGGAGAAGCTGGCCGATTTCAAGATGTCCCTGCGCGAAGTATGCGGCGCCGGCGAGCCGCTTAATCCCGAGGTGATCGATCAGGTCAAGGCCGCATGGGGCCTGACCATTCGCGATGGCTATGGCCAGACCGAGACCACGGCGGTCGCCGGAAATTCTCCGGGACAACGGCTCAAGATGGGATCGATGGGACGGCCGATGCCGGGCTACGACATTCGCGTGGTCGATGCCGATGGCAACGCGGCCAAAGAGGGAGAGGTCGCGCTGGTTCTCGGTAGCGATCGGCCGGCGGGCCTGATGCAGGGCTATCAATCCGACGACGGGACGGTCAGCGGCGCCGATGGCGAGGTTTATCGCAGCGGCGACGTGGTGTTTGTCGACGACGATGGCTATCTGACCTTCGTCGGACGCGCCGACGATGTGTTCAAATCGTCGGACTACCGGATCAGCCCGTTCGAACTGGAGAGCATCCTGTTGGAGCATGACGCGGTTGCAGAGGCTGCCGTGATCCCGAGTCCGGACCCGATCCGGCTGGCCGTGCCGAAAGCCTATATATTGCTGACCGCGGGCACCGAGCGTTCACCGGCAGTCGCGCTGTCGATCTTCCGCTACGTTCATTCGCGGCTCGCGCCGTTCAAGCGCATTCGCCGTATCGAACTGGTGGCCGAGCTGCCAAAGACCATCTCGGGAAAAATCCGCCGTGTTCAGTTGCGGCGGCTCGAGCACGATAACGATCGTGATGACAAACTGCGCGGCGCAGAGTTTCGCGAGGAGGATTTTCCGGAATTGCAGGCGGTTCGCTCCGCCGGGGCGCCGGGTTCCTGAATGGCCGCTGGCAGGAGCGGCACGCAAGATCAAGCAGAAAATTCGCCTATATTTCGCTTGGCCATTGAACCTTTCTATGGAAACTGCTGCCGAACGAATCCGGTGGCAGGAATAAAATGAGCTTGACGGTTACGCGCGACGCCTACATCAGCATGATCGGTAAGGAAGTCGGCCTCTCAGGCTGGCACATGGTGGATCAGAAGCGGATCGATGTTTTCGCTGACGCCACCGAGGATCATCAATTCATTCACGTCGATCCGGAGCGTGCGGCGCGCGAGACGCCGTTCGGCACCACCATCGCCCATGGCTTTCTGACGGCGTCGCTGCTCAGCGCCTTTGCCTATGAGGCGCTGCCCGAGGTCGAGGGAGCAACGATGGGCGTCAACTACGGCTTCGACAAGCTGCGCTTCATTTCACCGGTACGCTCCGGCTCGCGCCTGCGCGGACGGTTCACACTGACCGAGGCGACCATGCGCAAACCGAACGAAATGCTGTCGCGGACCAGCGTCAGCGTCGAGATCGAGGGTGAGACCAAGCCGGCGCTGATCGCCGATTGGCTCGGCCTGATTTATTTTGCTTGAACGACGGAATTGACATCATGACAATCAGATTTGACGGACGCGTCGCTATCGTTACCGGCGCGGGAAATGGCCTCGGACGCGCCCATGCGCTGGGCCTGGCGGCACGCGGCGCCAAGGTCGTGGTCAACGATTTCGGCGGCGCGCGTGACGGCAGCGGCGGTTCATTGACGGCGGCCGAGTCCGTCGTCGAGGAAATCCGCAAGGCGGGTGGCGAAGCGATTGCCGACGGCGCCGACGTTTCGAACTTCGAGCAGGTCACCGCCATGGTCGCCAAGGCGACCGAGACATGGGGCAGCGTCGATTTGCTGTGCGCCAATGCCGGCATCCTGCGCGACAAGTCGTTCGGCAAGATGGAGGTGGCGGATTTCGCCAAGGTGCTCGCCGTCCACCTGACCGGCACGTTTTACTGCTGCAAGGCGGTGTGGGACGGCATGCGCGCGCGCAACTACGGCCGCATCGTGGTGACGACATCGTCGTCGGGCCTTTACGGCAATTTCGGCCAGGCCAATTACGGCGCTGCGAAGACCGGTATGGTCGGGCTGATGAATGTGCTTGCGGAAGAGGGGCGCAAGACCGACATCCGCGTCAACACGATTTCTCCCACGGCGGCAACGCGCATGACGGAGGAACTGCTGCCGAAGCAGGCGCTCGACCTGATGCGGCCGGAATCGATCACGCCGGCGGTGCTGTTCCTGTTGAGCGAGAATGCCCCGACCCGAACCATCATGGGTGCTGGCGCCGGCTCCTATGCGGTTATCAAAATCCTCGAGAGCGAAGGCATCAATCTGCCGCAACGCGATTGGACGCCTGATGCCATCGCCGCGCACTTCGATCAAATCTCCGACATGTCGAAGGCGCGGGCGCTTGAAGGCGCGTTTCAGCAAACTCAAAAGTATGTCGAGCAGGCTGCCGCAGCAGCGGGCATCAAGCTCGATAAGTAGGCGGCGTGGCGATGCCGGCCGCTTTGAAACCGGACGTCGCGGTGATCGGTGCCGGCCCGGCCGGCTTGATGGCGGCGGAAGTGCTGGCGGCGGGCGGCGCGTCGGTGACGGTCTATGACGCGATGCCGTCGGCGGGCCGCAAATTGCTGATGGCGGGGCGCGGCGGCCTCAATTTGACCCATAGCGAGCCGCTGACGCAATTCATGGCGCGCTTCGGCGACGCGGCTGCGCATCTATCGGCGGCGGTCGATGCATTCCCGCCTGAAGCGTTGCGCGCGTGGTGCGAAGCGGTGGGGCAGCCGACCTTCGTTGGCACCAGCGGACGAGTTTTTCCGCGCGCCTTCAAGGCGTCGCCCTTGTTGCGGGCGTGGCTACGGCGGCTCGACAGTCAGGGCGTCAAGCTTGCGTTGCGCCATCGATGGATCGGATGGAACGAAGACGGTCGACTTCGGTTCGCCACGCCGAACGGCGAGGTCGCTGTCGAGGCTTCCGCGATGGTGCTGGCGCTCGGCGGCGCAAGCTGGCCTCGGTTGGGATCGGATGGCGGATGGGTCGACGTCCTGACGCGGCACGGAGTTGCCGTCACGCCACTGCGGCCGGCCAATTGCGGTTTCACCGTTGCGTGGTCCGATCGGTTCCGCGATCGGTTTGCCGGCCATCCGCTGAAGACTGTCGCGCTGTCGTTCGGGGCGCGAACGATCCGCGGCGAAGCGATCATCAGCCGTGACGGCATCGAGGGCGGTGCGATCTATGCGCTGGCTTCCGGGCTGCGCGAGGAAATTGCGCGCGCCGGGAAGGCGGTCCTGACCGTCGCGTTGCGTCCCGATCTCGACGAAACCCGCATGATCGAGCGGCTGTCGTCGTCCAGGGGCAAGCAATCGTTCTCGAATTTTCTGCGCAAGGCAGCCGGGCTTTCGCCGGTCGGTGTCGGTTTGCTGCAGGAGGCAGCGGTATCGTCAGAGGTCGCATTGCAGGGCTTGTCGCCCGCGATGCTGGCGCAATGGATCAACGCGCTGCCGATCACGTTGACCGCAGCGAGTCCGCTCGAACGCGCCATTTCGACCGCTGGCGGCATTGCATTCGCCGAACTGGACGATGCTTTCATGCTGCGCAAGCTGCCCGGCGCATTCGCTGCGGGCGAAATGCTGGATTGGGAAGCGCCGACCGGCGGCTATCTGTTGCAGGCATCATTCGCCACCGGCGCAGCCGCCGCACATGGCGCATTGGAGTGGCTTGCGCAAAGCGACGCCTGAAGACGCCCGAACCATCCTTGTCATTTTGCGCGCGAAGCGAAGCAATCAGGAGGTATCAAGGGAAGACCGGATCGTTTCGTCGCGACGCTCCTCGCAATGATGGAGAAGCCCTTTTCTTGATGAAATCAGTCACCGCAACTTGCCGCGTGCGGCGACCGGCAGTACGCCGATAATTTCATCCCCACGCACCATCACCACTTCGTCCAGCATGTTGACGACGACGCAGACGTGATTGGGCACGATGCGGACAACGTCGCCGATATCGGGCCGCGTGTTGCTGCGCGCGAGATCGAGAAAGCCGTGTTCCTCGGCGAACCGGGCGATCGTCGCCTCCGGGTGTTCGAGGATCAGGCCGTAGCCATCGAGTCCACCGGTGTCGGCGGTCAGCGTTTTCGATCCGGCATCGAGAATGCCGCGATCAGGGCCTGCACGGCTTACCACGGTTGAATAGATGTTGAGCGCGCAATCATCCCAGGTTGCGACGCCGGCCGCGACCTGCATGCGGTCGTTATAGATGTAGGTACCGGGGCGATGTTCGGTCGCGCCTTGCAGTTGCCCGAGGTTCTTCATGTTCGGCGTGCCGCCGGTCGAGACGATGACCGGATCGAGGCCGATAGCACGGACACCCGTTAGCGCCTCATTGAAAAAAGCTTGCGCCTGCGGCCAGCCGGTTTCAGTCGGGTACATCATGAAACCGGCAAATGTCAGTCCGGGCGAAGTTGAAATGGCGCGCGCCAGCGCGATGGCTTCAGCGGGCGTCTCGACGCCGGCACGCTTGCGGCCGGTATCGCATTCGACCACCACCGGCAGCGAGCGGCCCGCGGTTGCGGCAGCCTTGGTGAGGCCAGCGACGACAACGGGATTGTCCGCGGCGACGGTGACATCGACGTTGGCGCGCAATGCGCCGAGCCGCGCCATCTTCTCGTCCCCGAGCAGATTGTAGCTGATCAGAATGTTGTCGATGCCGGCCTCCGCCATCACTTCGGCTTCGCCGAGTTTCTGACAGGTGATGCCACGCGCGCCTGCTGCAATCTGCAATCTGGCCAGCACGGGACTCTTGTGCGTCTTGATGTGTGGTCGGTTGGCGACACCGGCGGCGTCGCAGGCCGCCTGAATACGCGCGATGTTGCGCTCGACCCGATCCATGTCGATGACAGCGGCGGGTGTTCCGTATTCGCGAGCGATCTTCGCGGCGAGCGTGGTCGTCATGGCATCATCCCTAGGCTTGCTCGATTTCCTCACGCAACATTTCGAGTTCGAGCCATCTGTCCTCGGCCTCTTGCAGCTTTGTCTGCGCGATCGCGATGGCGGTTGAAGCCTGATCGAATTTCTTTCGATCCTTGCTGTAGAGATCGGGATCGTCGAGCAGCGCTTGATGCTTCGCGATTTCGGTGTGCAGTTTTTCGATCGTCTTGGGCAATGTTTCCAGCGCGTGCTTCTCGTTGAAATTGAGACGGCGCTTGGCGGACGTCGATGGCGCGGCCGATTTTGCAGGCTTTTCGCTGGTGGTTTCGCTGGCCTTGGCCGTCGAACGCTTGAGGTCCGCGCCACGCTGCGCCAGCATGTCGGAATAGCCACCGGCGTATTCGATCCAGCGGCCGTCTCCCTCGGGAACAATCACCGACGTTACGACGCGGTCAAGGAAGTCGCGATCGTGGCTGATGAGAATAACCGTGCCCTGATAGTCGCCGAGCATTTCCTCGAGCACGTCGAGCGTTTCGAGGTCGAGATCGTTGGTCGGCTCGTCGAGCACCAGCAGGTTGGATGGCTTCGCCAATGCCCGCGCCAGCATCAGGCGGCCGCGCTCGCCACCGGACAGAACTTCGAGCGGCGTGCGCGCCTGTTCCTGCGTGAACAGAAAGTCTTTCATGTAGCTGACGACGTGCCTGGGCTTGCCGCCGACCATGACGTGATCGCTGCGGCCGCCGGTCAAGGCTTCCGTCAACGTCGATTTGGGGTCGAGGCTCTCGCGATGCTGGTCCAGCGTGGCCATTTCGATGTTGGCGCCAAAGCGGATGCTGCCGCTATCCGGGGGACTGGCGCCGGTCAGCATGTTGATCAGCGTGGTCTTGCCGGCGCCATTGGGACCGACGATGCCAATACGGTCGCCGCGCTGAACGCGGATCGAGAAATCACCGACGATGGTGCGATCGTCGTAGGATTTGCTGATGCCCTTGGCTTCGATCACCAGCTTGCCGGATTTGTCGGCTTCGGCGGCGGCCAGATTGGCGCTGCCAGCACTGCCACGGTAGTCGCGGCGTTCGGCGCGCAGCGCGTGCAGGTTGCCGAGCCGCTTGACGTTACGCTTGCGCCGGCCGGAAACGCCATAGCGCAACCAATGTTCCTCGGCGACGATCTTTCGGTCGAGCTTGTGCTGATCGCGCTCTTCTTCCGCCAGCACCTCGTCGCGCCATGCTTCGAAGGCGGAAAATCCGCGCTCGATGCGCCTGATTTCGCCGCGGTCGAGCCACGCCGTGCTGCGCGACAGGTTGGAGAGAAAGCGCCGGTCATGGCTGATGATGACCAGCGCGCTGCGGCGAGAGGCCAGTTCGCCTTCGAGCCACTCGATGGTGGTGAGGTCGAGATGGTTGGTCGGCTCGTCCAGCAGCAGGATATCGGGCGAGGGCGCCAGCACACGCGCGAGCGCCGCGCGGCGCGCTTCGCCGCCGGAGAGTTGCGCGGGATCCTCATCGCCGTGCAGGCCGAGCTGTTCCAGCAACAACCGCGCCGGATAGGGATCGTCACCGGGGCCGAGACCGGCTTCGACGTAAGCCAGCGTTGTGGCAGCGCCGTCGAAGTCCGGTTCCTGCGGCAGGTAGCGCACCGTGGCGCCGGGTTGTACGAAACGGGTGCCGCTGTCCGGATGGATCAACCCGGCGACAATCTTCAGCAATGTCGATTTGCCCGAGCCGTTGCGCCCGATCAGGCAAACGCGTTCTTCGGACGAGACCGCCAGCTCGACACCGCCCAGCAACGGCGTGCCGCCGAAAGTCAGCGCGATGTCTTTCAATTGAATCAGGGGAGGCGCCATGGTCTCTCAGTTCAGGTGTTGGGCATCTGCGAGCGCAGGATGCGACGGATGGCTTGATCGAGCGCTGACAAAAAGGCCGAGCGATGACGCGGCGTGAACGCCGATGGGCCGCCGGTGACTTCTCCGCTCGAACGCAGGTCGGTCATCAGGTTGCGGACCGCAAGCGTCATCCCGATCGATTCCTCGGAGAACGGCTTGCCGGTCGGCGAGATCACGGTCGCGCCAGCCTTGACGCAGCGGCTTGCCAGCGGAATATCCGAGGTGATGACGATGTCGGTTTTGCCGGCGCGCTCCGCAATCCAGTCGTCGGCGGCGTCCATGCCGCTGCCCGCTGCGATGCGCTCGATCAGCGGATCGGAGGGCACGCGGATGAAATTACCGGCCACGACGCTGACCGGGAGTTGGTGACGCGCAGCCACGCGATAAACCTCGTCCTTTACCGGGCAGGCGTCGGCGTCGATATAGATGCGCGGCGTGGTCAAACGGCGATTTCCTGTCGGGCGGAATGACAATGACTAGGCCCGTTCTCCTACGCGATCGCCGAGGGAAATGCGAGGGCGGGGTCTGGGCCTGCTTGCCATTGCCGGTGGCCGGCGTAGCATTGCTGCAACCATGGAAAATCGGAGCGTGAAAGATCGATGTCCAGCATGCAGCCTTACCGTGTCTCGGCCTACAACACCGCGAAGGACTCGGAAAACAAGATTCACGACGATGCGGTGGCGCGCCGGTATGGCTTTCGCGGAGGTCTGGTTCCCGGCGTCGAGGTGATGGCCTACATGATGCATGTGCCGATCGTGCGCTGGGGCCGGACGTTTCTGGAACGCGGACGGATCGAGGCGCGGTTCGTGAAGCCGGTGTATGACGGCGAGACCGCGGATGTCATCGGCGATGACGACGGTCGCGAGGTCGCGCTTCGCGTCGAAAGTCTCGGCGAAATCTGCGCGACCGGTCACGCATCGCTGCCCGACAAAACGGCGCGGGTGATGCTGAACGACTATCCCGAGACGGCCCCGGTCGCCGAGCGCAGGCCGGTCGAAGCGGGTTCATTTCCGCAGGGGCTATGGCTCGGGACGGCGCCGCGCGCATGGAACAACAAGGAGTTCACGCAATATCTCCACGAGGTGCGGGCAACGGACCAGATCTATCGCGATGCCGGCGTCATTCACCCCGGCATCTTCCAGCGCATCATGAACCAGGTGCTGGTGCAGAACGTGGTCCTTGGCCCCTGGATTCACGTCGGCAGCACGATGCAACTGCTGACGACGGCGCACCCGCACGATGAGCTGACGGCGCGTGCCCGGGTCACGGCGAACTACGACAAGAAAGGGCACCGCTTCGCCGAGTTCGATGCGCTGGTGGTCGCCAACGATCGCACGCCGGTGGCGCACTGCCATCATGTCGCGATCTATCTGCCTCGGCAGCAGGCGGTGGCGTAAGCCGCAGCCTTTGCAGCCTTACGCCGCCTTGACGCGGCGCGCGTTCTGGATCGCTTGCCAGACGCGCTCCGATGTCAGCGGCATTTCGATCCGGTCGATGCCGAATTCCGACAGGGCGTCGATCGCGGCGTTGACAATGGAGGCAAGGCTTCCCGCGCAGCCGGCTTCGCCGCAGCCCTTTGCGCCGAGCGGATTGCTGGTTGCCGGCGAGGCAAGCTCGCTGAGCACCATCTCCGGAATGTCGCTGGCGCGCGGGATAGCGTAGTCCATGAATGAGCCGGTGATCGGTTGACCGTCCTCATCGTAGGTGACGGCTTCCATCAGCGATTGGCCGATGCCCTGTGCGATGCCGCCGTGCAGCTGCCCTTCGACGATCATCGGGTTCACAACGATGCCGAAGTCGTTGACGCCGGTGTACTTGATGATCTGGGTCACGCCGGTGTCGGGATCGATCTCGACTTCGGCAATATGGCAGCCGTTAGGAAACGTCGAGGGCGGACCGTTCGCCACATGATCGACGTCGAGCGAGGCTGGCCGCCCGTCCAGCGGGGGCGATTCCCGAACCGTTCTGGCAAGCTCGATCAGGCCGATGCTGCGATCGGTCCCGGCAATCGTGAAACGGCCGCTGGCGAATTCGATGTCTCCTTCGGCGGCTTCCAGCACATGCGCGGCGGCGACTTTGCCTTTCGCGATCACCAGATTGCCGGCCTCGATGATGGCGGTGCCGCTCGCCATGATCGAACGTGAGCCGCCAGTGCCGCCGCCGGCGCGGACCAGATCGCTGTCGTTCTGTTCGAGATGGATGTTGTCGAACGGTACACCGAGCTTGTCGGCGAGCACCTGCGCAAATGCCGAGGCGTGGCCTTGGCCGAAATCCAGCGTGCCCGTGGTCAGCCGCACCACGTCATCCGGCTCGAAGGTGATTTTCCCCAGTTCGTTCATGGGGCCGGCCGTCACCTCGAGATAACAGCCGACGGCGATGCCGCGCAGCTTGCCGCGCTTGCGCGCCTCACGCTTGCGCTTGGCGAAGCCGGCATAGTCTGCGCGCTCAAGCGCCTTATCGAGGATGGCGGGAAAATTGCCCGAGTCGTACGTCAACCCGTTGGCCGCCGCGAAAGGAATCTGCGCGGGCTTGACCAGGTTGCGCCGGCGCAGCGCCACCCGGTCGATGCCCATCTCGGCCGCGGCACGATCCATCAGCCGTTCCATGAAATAGTTTGCTTCGGGCCGTCCTGCGCCACGATAAGCCCCCATCAGCGTCGTGTTGGTGACGACGCACTTGATGTCGACCTCGATCAGGGGCGTCCTGTAGACGCTGGCGATGTTCTTGGCGACGTTGAGCGACAGAGGCAGCGGTGCAACGCCGGCCGAGTAGGCGCCAAGGTTGCCGAAGCCTGTCACGCGAACGCCGAGGATGTTGCCGTTGCTCGTCAACGCCAGTTCGGCGCGAACATGGTGCGCGCGGCCGTGATTGTCGGTGAGGAAACTCGTCGAGCGTTCGTCGGTCCACTTCACCGGGCGCCCCAGCAGCCTTGCCGCGTGGAGCAGGCAGACATATTCCGGATAGCCGGCGTTCTTCATGCCGAACGAGCCGCCGACGTTGTGGGTCAGCAGATGGATTTTGTCGCTCGGCAGGTTCATCAGCTTGGCCAGCGCGGCGTGGTTGCCGGCAACGCCTTGCGTCGGCATGTACACCGTGAAGCGCTCGCTGGCTTCGTCGTAGGCTGCGATGCCGGCGCGCGGTTCCATCGGCACCACGGCGACACGGGTGTTGACGATATCGACCCGGGTGATGTGATCAGCCTTGGCGAATGCCGCGTCCATCGCCGCATGATCGCCGGAGTGATAGTTCAGGACAGTGTTGGCCGGGATGTGATCGTAGAGTTGCGGCGCGCCGGGCTTGACCGCGTCGGGGGCTTCGGTGATGGCGGTCAGCGCTTCGATGTCGAGGACGACGGCCTCGGCTGCGTCGCGGGCCTGCGCCAATGTGGTCGCGACCACGCAGGCGACCGGATCGCCGACGAAGCGGACCTTATCGGTGGCAAGGGCCATGCGGTCGGTTTGTAGTATCGGTGAGCCGTCGGCGTTCTTCATGGGCAGCGTGCAACGGATCGGCGTGTAGCCCGCCGCGGCCAGATCCGAGCCGGTCCAGATTCCGAGGACGCCCGGCATGGCGCGCGCCGCATCGGTGTCGATGTTGCGGATCAGCCCATGGGCATGGGTACTGCGGACGATCCAGGCGTAGACCTGTCCCGGCAAGTTGAAATCATCCGTATATTTGCCTTTGCCGCGCACCAGCGTGTCGTCCTCCTTGCGGCGGACGGGTTGGCCGACACCATATTTTTGCAGTGCAATAGCATTCTCTGAAGCAAGGCCGATGGCCTGTTGCGAGGTCTTGATATCCATAAATGCGGGTTCCGGAGTATTGGCGCTCTTGCGCGGCAGCCGTCATGTGGGATAACGCAACCACGCTCTACCGACAACGGTGGATTGGACATACGGCCTGCGCGCTGCGGTTGCGCCCTCGCGTGACGCTGCTAAACTTTCCGTGAATGTATATTTTTGCCGGCCCTCGCGGCTGCGGAGAGACAGGTTTGCATGAACAAGGACGTCCGGCATTTCGAGGATCCGGCGCCGCTGCCCGAGCGTCCCATCCTTGCGGAGGTCGACGATGGTGATCGGCCCGCGGGCGTTGTCTCGTTTACGTCCCGGCCCGGGGTTTATGCGGCGCTCGATCTCGGCACAAATAACTGCCGTCTGCTGATTGCCTGTCCAGCAGGCGCGAGTTTCCGTGTGGTCGACTCGTTTTCGCGGATCATTCGACTCGGCGAGGGCATTTCGACGACCGGCCGGATCAGCGACGCTGCGATCGGACGCGCGATTTCGGCATTGAGCGTCTGCCGCGATAAAATCAAGTTGCGCAACGCGCAGCGGTTGCGGTTGATCGCCACCGAGGCCTGCCGGGCCGCATCCAATGTCGAATCCTTTCGCGACCAGGTTGCGGACAAGACCGGCATTGCGCTCGAGGTCATCAATCGCGAGACGGAAGCTTCGCTTGCCGTCGTGGGATGTTCTCCGCTGGTCGATCCGCAGGGGCAGGGTGCAATCCTGTTCGACATTGGCGGTGGATCGAGCGAACTGGTGCGGATCGGACGTGACGCCGATGGGCAAGGCGTTCCCCGCGTCAGGGCATGGATGTCAATTCCGCTCGGCGTTGTGACGCTGGCGGAGCGGTTCGGGGGCAAGGATGTCACCCGCGAGGTTTATGCGCGGATGATCGATGAGGTCACGCGGCATGTCGCGCCCTTCGCCGCCGCCCATGGTGGCGATCTCGGCGCCATGCATCTGCTCGGAACATCCGGAACGGTAACGACGCTTGCGGGCATTCACCTCAAGCTGCCGCGCTACGACCGCCGCCGGGTCGATGGCCTCTGGATGAACGACAGCGAGATCACGACCGCGATCACGACATTGCTCGGTATGAGCTACGACGAGCGGGCCAACAACAACTGCATCGGGATCGAGCGTGCCGATCTGGTGCTGGCCGGTTGCGCCATCCTCGATGCCATCCGCAATGCCTTTCCGTTGCCGCGGTTGCGTGTCGCCGACCGGGGGTTGCGAGAAGGCATGCTGGTGGAAATGATGCGGGAGGATGGTGCGATCAGCGCGGCGTAATGGCGATTGCGCCAAAGTGTGGTAGGCACCGCTTTCATTTCAAGGCAACGTTCCGATATGGCGAAAGACACCACCGGGCGGTTGCACGTCACCGTCAAGAGCGGCGGCAAGCGCAAACTGTCATCGAAACTCTGGTTGGAGCGGCAGCTCAACGACCCCTACGTGGCGCAAGCCAGGCGCGACGGCTGGCGTTCTCGCGCGGCTTACAAGCTGATCGAGATGGACGACAAGTACCGGCTGCTGAAGCCCGGCCAGACCGTGCTCGATCTCGGCGCGGCGCCCGGCGGCTGGAGCCAGGTCGCGGCGCGCAGGGTGGGGTCCGTGGCCGGCAAGGGCAGGGTGTTCGCCATCGACCTGCTGGAGATGCCGGAAATCCCCGGCGTCCAATTCATGCAACTCGATTTCATGCACGACAGCGCGCCGGACACGCTGCGCGCCATGATCGGTGGCGGCGCCGATGTGGTGCTCTCCGACATGGCCGCCAACACCACCGGCCATCGCAAGACCGATCAACTGCGGATTGTCGGGTTGGTGGAGATGGCGGCGGCGTTTGCGGTCGAAGTGCTCAAGCCGGGCGGAACGTTCGTCGCGAAAGTGTTCCAGAGCGGCGCGGATGCCGAATTGCTGGCGCAGGTCAAACGCGATTTCGCTGCGGTCCGGCACGTCAAGCCGGCCGCGAGCCGGCAGGATTCCTCGGAGCGCTATCTCGTCGCGACCGGATTTCGCGGCGACGAATAGGTCATACCCCGCGCAATACGACGACCGTCGGTGTTTTCGGCAGCGCGCCGACGGATATCCGCAGCGTATCCTCCAGCCGTTGGTCGATGGCGAATTGACCGCGGAGGCGGTCGAGCAGGTCCGCCAGCGGCGTGCCGAAGCGGTGCATCGGCAATACGATCGAGGAGCGCAGCCGCCGCACGATATCGGCCATGCCGTGGAGCGACATGGTGTAAGTGCCGTCGATCGGCACCATGACGATGTCGAGCCGGCCGATGGCGGCGATGTGGCTCTCATCGAGCGGATGGTGCAAGTGGCCGAGATGGCCGATGCACAGTCCGGCAACCTCGAAAATGAAGATCGAATTGCCGTTCGGGATCATGTCGGTGTCGGGGCCATAGCCGTAAAGCGAACGCCGGATGTCGGTCGGCACATTGCGGATGAAGACGTCGCGCACCGTCAGGGCATGTTTCGCGGCTTCGCCGTTATCGCCCCAGCCGTGGAGCACGTACTTGATGCGCGGGTCGGGATTGAGGCTGTAGTGCGTCGAATGCGCCCGGTTCATGGTGGCGACGTCCGGCAGTCCGCCGGTGTCGTATGTGCCGGTGTAATCGGTCGCGATGCGCACGCCGTCCGGGGTTTCGATGACATAAGTCGAATGCCCGGCATAGCGAATGCGAACTTCGTCGGCGGTCGCAGCGGTGCGGATGCTGGCATAGATAACGCGCGGCAGCGTCTGCGCCATCGCCAGACATTGGCTGGCAGGCGGGCGATCGGCGGCGTGGCTCGCGGCGCAGCCGAGCGCGATCGTGATTGCGGCAACAAGACGCCAACATCGCTGCATGCTGCGGCCCCGGTCGATGCCCCCGTTTCTAGCTTGGCAGCAAATCACGGCGCGCGCTCTGTCGCAACTCGGCGAAAGGTCAGGCGGGATTACCCGAGCTTCTGGTCGCGCGCCGTGGCGGTTTCGGTTGCGGCGGCTTCCTCGGCCTCGGCCTCGCGCGGCTGTTCGGTGACGATCACCTGGCGGCCGGAGACCTGATGGCCGGCGTCGGCCGGCATCCGGAAGAAGAAATATCCAGATAGCGCCGCGAAGATGGCAACGATGACGAAGGCCGGGCCGAACTGTTCGGCGTTGAGTTCGCTGACGTGACGCCACGCCATCGTCGCCTCGACCGAGAACGCGCCGATGGCGACGCCGGCCGATACGGCCAGTTGCTGGGCAACGCTCACCAGCGTGGTGGCGCGGCTCATCTTGGCCGGCTCCACATCGGCATAGGCCAACGTATTGAGCGCGGTGAATTGCAGCGAGCGGAAGAAGCCGCCGACGATCAGGATGATGACGATCAGGAGAAGCGGCGTCGAAATCGTGAACAGCGCACAGGCGGCGAGGAAGACGGCGCTGACCACGGCGTTGACGCTCATGATGTTGCGAAAGCCGAAGGTACGGATGATGCGCGCCGCCAGCGTTTTCATCCCCATCGAGCCGACGGCGGAAGTGAACGTGACAAGGCCGGATTTGAACGGCGACAATCCGAAGCCGAGCTGCATCAACAGCGGCAGCAGGAACGGCAGCGCGCCGATGCCGAAACGGAAAAGGAAGCCGCCGAGAATGCTGGCGCGCATCGTCGGCAGCCGCATCAACGTGAAATCGAGCACCGGGCTGTCGGTGCGTTTGGCATGGCGGACGTACAGCACGGTGAACAGCAGGCCACCGCCGATCAGCGCCGCCAGCGCCGGCCACGGCACCAGCCCGAGGCCCGCGACCGAAAGGCCGAATGCGAGGCCGCCAAGGCCGAGGCCGGACAACACCATGCCGACCAGATCGAAACGGTCCGGGTTGTCGCTGCGGATCGGGTCGATGTAGCGCTGCGCCATGACGATTCCGACCACGCCGATCGGAATATTGATCAGGAAGATCCAGTGCCACGAGAAATAGGTGGTGATGAAACCTCCGAGAGGCGGTCCGACGACCGGGCCGATCATTGCCGGCACCGTCACCCAGGCCATGGCGTTGACCAGCGCGCTCTTGTCGATCGAGCGCAGCAGTACCAGCCGCCCGACGGGCGTCATCATCGCGCCGCCCAGTCCCTGCAAGACACGGGCGATCACGAAGTCATTGATCGAGGAGGATATCGCGCAGCCGATCGACCCGATCATGAAGACGGCGATGGCTGTGCTGAACACCTTGCGTGCGCCGAAACGGTCGGCCGTCCAGCCACTGGCCGGGATAAAAACCGCAAGCGAAAGCAAATACGAGGTGATGGCCAGTTTCAGCGTCAGCGGGCTGGTGCCGATATCGGCGGCGATCGCCGGCAGCGAGGTCGCGATCACCGTGGAGTCCATGTTTTCCATGAACAGGGCAGTCGCCACGATCAGGGGGATCACGCGTTCTTTGTTCATTCGGCCTTGGCTGGGTAAGGGGTAGAACGGCGGGCTCGGGCTGTAGCATCCTCTTCGGGCCGCGACTATTGCACAAACCGGAATACCTCCTAAATCCTGGAGGAAATGCCGGAGATCCGACGATGATCTATGTCCTCGCCGCCTTGCTTCCGCCTGTCGGGCTGCTCCTGAACGGGCAGCCGTTTTCTGCGATTTTCAACCTTGTCCTGATCGTGTTTTGCGCGATTTTCGGGTTGATTTTTCACATCCTGCTGCTTGTGCCGTCCGCCCACGCGCTGATCGCGGTGCACATGAAGCGGGAAGACCGCCGGCATCGGGAGGTCGTCGAGGCCATTCGCCAGCACGGGCCGCCGCCGGGCTATTCCCGTTAGCCGCTTTATTCGCGGGAAAAGCCTGAAAAGTCGCCGGAATGGCAGCCATTCGCTTTGAATCGCCAGTGGGTCGTGCTATCGACCACCGCCAATCCCTCGTAGTGGGTTCCGATTCGACGGCGACGCGCCTATAGCGTCACCGAACGAAATATCCATTCCGGGAATGTCGTGCGGCGACGGGCCGCGAATGGAGTTGGCGATGACGCGTTTGCATGGATTTGATAAGGTTCGCGAGGCTTATACGTTTGACGATGTGCTGCTGAAGCCTGGTCTTTCCGACATTCTGCCATCCGAAGCCGATATCCGCACCCGCGTTACACGCTCCATCCCGCTCAACATTCCGATTATCGCCTCGGCGATGGACACGGTAACAGAGGCCCGCATGGCCATCGCCATGGCGCAGGCCGGCGGCATCGGCGTCATCCACCGCAACTTCGATCCCGAAGGCCAGGCCGCGCAGGTGCGGCAGGTCAAGAAGTTCGAATCCGGCATGGTGGTCAATCCGCTGACCATCGGCCCCGACGCGATGCTGGCGGACGCGCTGCTGCTGATGAAGGATCACGGCTTCTCCGGCATTCCGGTGGTGGTCGGCGGCGGCCATGGAGTTCCCGGCAAGCTGGTCGGTATCCTCACCAATCGCGACGTGCGGTTCGCCACCGATCCGCATCAGAAAGTTTCCGAACTGATGACGCACGAGAACCTGGTCACGGTTCGCGAGAATGTCAGCCAGCAGGAAGCCAAGCGGATGCTGCACAAGCATCGCATCGAGAAGTTGCTGGTGGTCGACGATCAATACCGTTGTGTCGGTCTCATAACCGTGAAGGATATGGAGAAGGCCGTCACCCATCCTCTGGCGAGCAAGGATGCGCAAGGCCGGTTGCGGGTCGCAGCCGCAACCACCGTCGGCGAGGGCGGATTCGAGCGCACCGAGAAGCTGATCGAGGCCGGGGTCGACCTGATTGTCGTCGACACCGCGCACGGCCATTCGTCACGCGTGCTCGATGCCGTGAACAGGATCAAGAGGCTGTCGAACGCGGTACAGGTTGCCGCGGGCAATATCGCCACCACCGAGGGCGCGCAGGCGCTGATCGATGCCGGCGCCGATGCAATCAAGGTGGGGATCGGGCCGGGTTCGATCTGCACGACGCGCATGGTCGCCGGCGTCGGCGTGCCGCAACTCAGCGCCATCATGGACGCGGTCGAAGCCGCCAAGAAGGCCGACATTCCGGTGATCGCCGACGGCGGTATCAAGTTCTCCGGCGATCTCGCCAAAGCGATCGCTGCAGGCGCCGATATCGCCATGGTCGGTTCGCTGCTGGCCGGGACCGATGAAACGCCGGGCGACGTGTTCCTCTGGCAGGGCCGCTCCTACAAGGCCTACCGCGGCATGGGATCGGTCGGCGCCATGGCGCGCGGGTCCGCGGATCGCTACTTCCAGCAGGATATCAAGGACAGCCTCAAGCTGGTTCCGGAGGGCATCGAGGGGCAGGTGCCGTACAAGGGGCCGGTCGGCAACGTCATGCATCAATTGGCCGGTGGCTTGCGCGCCGCAATGGGCTATGTTGGGGCGCGCACGATCCCGGAGCTTCATGACAAGGCTCAATTCGTGCGTATTACCGGCGCAGGATTGCGCGAAAGTCACGTTCACGATGTGACGATCACGCGTGAGAGCCCGAATTATCCCGGCATGACCTGATCCGTCGGCGCCGGGAGAAATTTCAGTGCGTGAACGCCGGGAAGCGACCAGCGAAGCGAATGACACCCCGAAGGCTTCGCTGGCGGCGTGAACGTGGTTCGATTGCGATGGCTGCGGATTTGCCCGCGCAGGCAAGCCCGATGCCGGAATCGAACCGTCAGGAATAGCGGATAGGGCGGTGACGCCCTGCACCAGCACGAAAGAATCGAGACGCGATGTATGAATGGACCGCCGAAAGGCTCGAGGCTCTCTCCGATCCGGAACTGAAAAACCTGCTCGGCAATGCGGAGCGAAAATCAGCCGACGATCTGGCGGCCAAATGCAAGGCCGTGCTGGAGGCCAGAAATGCGCTGAAGCCGAGCCGCGTTGCCAAGCCGCGTACCGAACTCAAGGAACTGGAGCACGCCGTTTCCGAACAGCTTGCCGCCGTCGGCAACGAGATGGCAGCCAAGTACGATCTTTCCGAGGAGACGGCGAAAGCGCGGTCAGCCGACGTCAAGGGGTTCCGTGCCCACAAGCTGCTCGATTCCAAAGGCTCCGCCAAGCTCGGCGGCATGCAGCGCGACGGATCGGTCGCGATCGAGCGCTACATTTCTTACCGATGCGGCGACCAGACGGCCTATCTCGGCGTCTTCCTTTTGAAGGATGCGCCGCTGGAAGATCGAGAATTTCACGTCATTGCGTCGAAGGCGTTGCTGGAAGGCGGCAAGCCCATCGCAGAAATTCGTCCGACCGCGACAGACAAGCAGAAGCAGCCGGCCGACAGCGGCCTTGTCTTCAAGGATCTCGCGGGCGCTGCGGCGGCTTTCGATGCGGCACTTGCCAGGATCACGGCCTGACGACACTGTTGCTGATCGGCCGTCGAGGCCATTCGCTTTTGATGGAACTATCCGTTGTCATGCGCGGACTTGATCCGCGCATCCATCTTCTTCAAAAATGATGGATCGCGGGGTCAAGCCCGGCAATGACGTTTCCATCATAACATGAGATGCTGCAGTTTCGTTGAGAGGTTACCCGCATGTCCCAGACCGGAAAACGCATCGTTCTCGCTTCGCGTCCGAGTGGTGAACCCAAGTCGGGTGACTTCCGTATCGAGGACTATCCGGTTCCTGCGCCAGGCGATGGCGAGGTGCTGTTGCGGACGATCTGGCTCTCGCTCGATCCCTACATGCGCGGCCGCATGGATGATGGCCCATCCTATTCAGCGCCGGTGCCGATCGGCGGGGTGATGGAAGGTGGCGCGGTTTGCGAGGTCGTAACCTCCAACAATCCTGATTTCGCCAAGGGCGACATCGTGCTGACCCATACCGGCTGGCAGCAATATGCGCTGTCCAACGGCAAGGGCCTGCGCAAGATCGATCCGAAGGTCGCGCCGATCTCGACCGCGGTGGGCATTCTGGGCATGCCGGGGATGACCGCCTATACCGGTCTGCTCGCCATCGGCAATCCGCAGCCCGGCGAAACGGTGGTGGTGGCTGCGGCCTCCGGCGCGGTCGGCTCGGCGGTCGGCCAGATCGCGAAAATCAAGGGGGCGCGCGCTGTCGGCATCGCGGGCGGCAAGCAGAAGTGCGACTACGTCAGAAACGAACTCGGCTTTGACGAATGCCTCGACCATCGCGATCCGGATTTGCGGGCGAAGCTGAAGGAAGCCTGCCCGAAGGGGATCGACGTTTATTTCGAGAACGTCGGCGGCAAGGTGTTCGATGCGGTGCTGCCGCGCCTGAACGATTTCGCGCGCATTCCGGTGTGCGGGCTGATCGCCGACTACAACACCATCTTCGGCAAGGATACGCCGACCCCGCCGTGGGCCAACACGATCATGCGCCAGATCCTCGTCAAGCGCCTCAACTTCCGCGGCTTCATCGTCCGGGACTTCGCCGCGATGTATCCGGATTTCATCCGCGATATGGCGCAGTGGCTGCGTGAGGGCAAGATCAAGCACAAGGAATTCGTGACCGAAGGACTCGAGAACGCGCCGCAGGCGTTCATGGGCTTGTTGAAGGGGGCGAACTTCGGCAAGCAACTAGTCCGGGTCGGCCCCGACAGGATATAGCCGATCGTCATGACACCTGCCGCCAGACTCTCCGCCGCCATCGAGATCATCGCCGCGATCGACGATCAACGCATTCCCGCCGCCAAGGCGCTGAAGGAATGGGGCACCGCGCATCGCTTTGCCGGCTCCGGCGATCGGGCGGCGATTTCCGGCCTGATCTACGACGTGCTGCGCCGCCAGTCCTCGAGCGCGTGGATCATGGACGCGGATACGCCGCGCGCGCGTGTGCTGGGCATGTTGAAGACCGAGCGCGGTCTCGGCGTCGATGCCATCGCTGCTTTCTGCGATGGATCGCGCTTCGCTCCGCAGCCGTTGAGCGATGCGGAGCGAGCCGCCCTGGCGTCGCGCACGGTTACGAATGCACCCGCCCACATCGCCGGCGATTATCCCGAATGGCTTGATGGCCATCTCGCACAGGTGTTCGGCGATGAACGCGTTGCGGAAGCGACCGCGATGGCGAGCCGCGCGCCGCTCGATCTCCGCGTCAACACCCTGAAAGCCAAGCGCGAGAAGGTGCTGGGCTCGCTGGTGCATCTTGGCGCGGCGGCAACGCCATGGTCGCCGCTCGGCTTGCGCATCGTGCTTGGCGCCGATGCGCGCAATCCGGGGATTCATGCCGAAGAGGATTTCATCAAGGGCGCAATCGAGGTGCAGGATGAGGGATCGCAACTCGCCGCGCTGTTCTCGGGCGCCAAACCTGGCGAGCAGGTGATCGACCTGTGCGCGGGCGCTGGCGGCAAAACGCTGGCGCTGGCGGCGATGATGCAGGGCAAGGGACGGCTGATCGCGACCGACGACGACAAGCGCCAGCTTGCGCCGATCCACGAGCGGCTATCGCGGGCCGGTGTGCATAATGCCGAAGTCCGCACGCCCAAAGGCGCGACCGATACGCTGGCGGATATCAAGGCGTCCGCGGATCTGGTGTTCGTCGATGCGCCGTGCACGGGCACCGGGACGTGGCGGCGCAATCCCGATGCCAAATGGCGGATGCGGCCCGGCGCGCTGGAGCAGCGCGTCAAGGAACAGGCCGAGGTGCTGGACCGCGCGGCGGCGCTGGTGAAGCCGGGAGGGCGCATCGCCTACGTCACGTGCTCGGTGCTGGGACAGGAAAACGGCGCGCAGATCGCCGCCTTCACGGCGCGCCATCCCGACTTCGCGGTGGTGCCGCCGGAACAGGCCGCCGGGGTGCTGTGGGACAAGGCCGAGGCGTTTGCGGCGGCGGCGCGGCTGATGCCGGAGGGATTGCTGATGACGCCGTACCGGACCGGGACAGACGGTTTTTTCGTGTCCCTGATGACGCGGAAGAAGCCGTGAATTTGCAAGGGACGGACCGTTTTCCGGCATTGCAGCGCCGCCGCCGCTCGCGTATTTCCTTCTCATGACAGCACCCAGCCAGACCGCCAAGGCAGCCCCGGATCTCGCGGCCGCGCACGACAAGATTCTGATCATCGATTTCGGCTCGCAGGTGACGCAACTGATCGCGCGCCGCGTGCGCGAGGAGGGCGTCTATTCCGAGATCGTCCCGTTCCAGAAGGCGGAAGCCGCCTTCAGGGAAATGCAACCGAAGGCGGTGATCCTGTCCGGCGGTCCGGCCTCCGTGCTCGACAAGGACGCGCCGTCCGCGCCGCTGTCGGTGCTCAATGCCGGCGTGCCGGTGCTCGGCATCTGTTACGGCGAGCAGACCATGGCGCAGCAACTCGGCGGTATCGTCGAGGCCGGGCATCACCGTGAATTCGGCCGTGCCGCCATCGAAGTCACCGACATGTGCGCGCTGTTCGACGGCGTCTGGGAGAAGGGCGGCAAGTACGACGTCTGGATGAGTCACGGCGATCGCGTGACGAAACTCCCGGAAGGTTTTCGCGCCGTCGCCAAGGCGCCGGGCTCGCCGATCTCGGTGATTGCCGACGATGTGCGCAAGTTCTATGCGATGCAGTTTCACCCCGAGGTGGTGCACACGCCGGATGGAGCGAAACTGATCCGCAATTTCGTGCGCAAGGTGGTCGGCCTCAAGGGCGACTGGACCATGCGTGCTTTCCGCGAAGAAGCGATCGAGAAGATCCGCGCGCAGGTAGGCTCGGGTCGCGTGATCTGCGGCCTGTCGGGCGGCGTCGATTCCGCCGTTGCTGCCGTGCTGATCCACGAAGCCATTGGCGATCAGTTGACCTGCGTATTCGTCGATCACGGCATGCTGCGGCTCGATGAAGCCAAGACTGTCGTGGATCTGTTTCGGCATCATTACAATATCCCGCTGGTGCATGTGGATGCATCGAAGCAATTCCTTGGCGAGTTGGCTGGCGTCACCGACCCGGAGGTGAAGCGCAAGACCATCGGCCGATTGTTCATCGATGTGTTCGACGCCGAGGCCAAGAAGATCGGCGGCGCGGATTTCCTTGCGCAGGGCACGCTGTATCCCGACGTCATCGAGAGCGTGTCGTTTACCGGCGGACCTTCGGTCACCATCAAGTCGCATCACAACGTGGGCGGCTTGCCCGCGCGCATGAACATGAAACTGGTCGAGCCGTTGCGCGAACTGTTCAAGGACGAGGTTCGCGTGCTCGGTCGCGAACTGGGGTTGCCGGACATTTTTGTTGGGCGGCATCCGTTCCCGGGACCGGGGCTGGCGATCCGCTGCCCGGGCGAGATCACCTCGGAGAAGCTCGATATCCTGCGCCATGCAGATGCGGTCTACATCGACCAGATCCGCAAGGCCGGGCTGTACGACACCATCTGGCAGGCGTTCGCCGTGCTGCTGCCTGTGAAGACGGTGGGCGTGATGGGCGACGGCCGCACCTACGAATACGTCGTCGGCCTGCGCGCGGTGACGTCGACCGACGGCATGACCGCGGACTTCTATCCGTTCGACATGAAATTCCTTGGCGAGACCGCGACCCGCATCATCAACGAGGTCAAGGGCGTCAACCGCGTCGTCTACGACGTGACGTCAAAGCCGCCGGGCACGATCGAGTGGGAGTAATTTGACGTCGGTTCCTGGCGTTCCTTGTGAATCACAAAAATATTGGATCAGGCCGCTTAAACTTTAACCCCTGATGAGCCAGAGCCTCTCTTCGCAAAATGCCTGAGCAGTCTCAAATGATCTGACGACGGACACCGACGACTATCGCCGGGTGCGACAGTAAAGACCGGTCCAGCATCGGCTCCGGTTGATCAGGAATACCGAACCGCACCAGAAGTGCTGGAGAAGAGCGCCACCGGCAAGCGGCCCGACCGCAGCGGCCCATACGGAGGCCAGCCCGAAGATGACGAGGCCGATGAGCAGGATCCTGCGGTTGCCGACCCTGTCCGCGAGCGTGCCCATCGGCACCAGAAGTCCTGCCATCAGACACGGATAGATGTCGATGATCCAGAGCACCTCGGTCCCGGAAGCGCTCAGCGATTGCGTCAGCGTCGGAACGGCGACGTGCAGGATCGTCATGTCGAGGGCGACCGGGAGGAAGGCCAGCATGACGGCGATGAGAACAAGCCAGCGGTTGGCCGGGAGAGAAGCGAACGACATCATTCACCAGAACGAGGATTCGCCTATAGAGCGTTTTCGAGAGTCTTTTAGAATAAAGACGTCTAGGTCAGTTGCCGCGCAATAGTGCGCCTCTTCTTTGCCCTGGAGCTCGGCAACGAGGAAGGAGATAGCACTGCTTCAGGTGGAACGCCGGAAGTAATGATGTCTCGCGCGGACTACTGATCATCGAGACATCAACACCAAATGTGGTCCCGTATTCGCATCGACGACCTCGGGCCTGGAGACGTCGATATAGCCGTCCCATCCACCGCCAAGCGCCTTGTTGAGGGCTATGTAGTCGGTGGTAATCAGCGTCTTGCTTTGGAGCAGTGCGTCTTCGGCCATGTAGAGCGAGCGCTCGGCGGTCAGCACGTCGAGGAAACCTGACGAGCCGGTCTTGTAGAGCGATTGTGAGAGACTTGCTGCCTGACGATACGCCGTGGCGGAGGTCAACAGGGTACGGCTGCGTAAACGCTCCTTGCCGAGCGAGAGCAGGGCGTCTTCGACCTCTTTGAGGGCGGTGAGGACCGAAGAACGATAGGCGGCAAAAGACTGATCGCGCTGGGCTTCCGCGATTTCCACCGCGGCTTTCAGTTTGCCGGCGTTGAAGACCGGCACGCTCAATGTCGGACCGAACGCCCAGCTGATCGACGAATTCTTGCCAAGGTCGCCCAGCTTCGTGCCAGCGGTTGCGATATTGCCTGTGAGGCTGACGCTCGGATAGCGCGCTGCTTCGGCCTGTCCGATTTTTGCCGTCGATTGTGCATATTGCCGCTCCGCCTGCCGCACATCCGGCCGTATTAGCAACAGGTCAACCGGAATACCGGTTGGGACCGGCAGCTTTGGAGTAGGGATTGGCATTGCCCTTGCTAGGCGGGCGTCCAGCGCCGCTGGCGGCCGCCCGGTCAACAATGACAACCGATGCAAAGTCTCGCCATGGGCGATCTCGAGCGTTGGGATTGCCGCTCTTGTCGCCGCCGCTTGTCCTGTCGCATTCGCCATGTCGACTGCGGACGCAGTCCCGGCGGCAAGGCGGTCTCTTGTGATCTGCGCCGTCTCGTCCTGCGACGCTGCGGTGCGGCGGGCCAGCGCGATGCGCGCCTGATAGCCGCGGGCCTGGACATAGTTCGCGGCGACGTCTCCGACGAGGGTCAGCAAGGTGGCGCGGAGATTTTCTTCCGAAGCTTGCGCGCCGTACTCTGCAGCTTCGACGGCGCGCCGGTTGGCGCCGAACAGATCGAGCTCCCAGCTTGCATCGAAGCCGGCTTGAAACATCGTGGTGGGGCCGCCCGATCCGATTTGTGGCGTCGCATTCCCCACAGACCCGGCACCGGCTGTCGCTCCGGGACGGAGAGAGGACAATGAGCCACCCTGTGTGCGTATCATCGATTCTGAGTTTCTCACCGTCGGGAACAGCGCGCCGACGGCCTGACGAGACATGGCCCGCGCTTCTCGGATTCGGGCCTTGGCGGTTGCCACATCGAGATTGCCTTCAACAGCCTCCTCGATGAGGTCGTTGAGCAGGGGATCGCGCAGCCGCCGCCACCAGCGTGACAGTTCGGGCGGTTTGGCTGGCTGCGTGGGTTCCGCGCGGTTCCATTGCGACGGCATCGCAAGTGACGGTGTCTAGTAATCTGGACCGACCGCGCAACCTGCAAGCACCGCTGCCGCGACGATCAACAACGGAATTCCCAAGGCCTTTGTCCCTGCAGGCCGTGGCGGAGCGACAGCCGGCTGATCGGGCGGCGGGGCTTTTGGCCCTGTCAACGGGATGTCTACGGTGCATCCCGACAGGATGGTTGAGCTGATGAACAACAGCGCCATCCTAAAACCGGGGGTAGCGCTCCGCTTCACGGGGATGGTGGGCACCTTATCGCGCGTCGTTTCTGGCATCGATTTCTCTGTCACGATCCGCGTCCTTCCTGCGGATCGGCCGCGATCGCGCTGCAGGCGCCCGCGACTGCCTTACCCTTGAAAATCCGGCGGATCGTGACGAACAGCAGGGGTACGAAAAAGATGCCAAGTATGGTCGCGGCGATCATGCCGCCCATGACGCCAATGCCGATCGAATTCTGGGCGCCTGAGCCGGCGCCGTTGGCGATCGCCAGCGGCGTGACGCCAAGGATAAAGGCGAAGGAGGTCATCAGGATCGGACGCAATCGCTGCCTGGCGGCGAGCAGCGTCGCCTCGACCAGTGACATTCCTGTTGCCTGATGCACGAGCGCGAACTCGACGATCAGGATGGCATTCTTGGCGGCAAGGCCGATCGTGGTGAGCAGGCCGACCTTGAAGTAGACGTCGTTGGTTTGGCCGCACAGAAGCGCGGCAGTCAGCGCACCGAACACCCCGATCGGCACCGACAGCATGACAGCGGCAGGAATCGACCAGCTCTCATAAAGCGCGGCAAGACAGAGAAAGACGACGAGCACGGAGATTATATAGAGTGGTAGCGCCTGACTGCCTGACAGTTGCTCCTGCCTGGACAGCGCCGTCCATTCGTAGCCGAAGCCTGACGGCAGCTTGCGGACCAGCTGATCGATCTCGGCCATGGCGTCGCCGGAACTGACGCCGGGGGCGCTTCCGCCCTGAATCTGGACGGCCGGCGAGCCGTTGTAGCGCTCGAGACGCGGCGAGCCGAACGTCCAGTGTCCGGTTGCGAAGGAGGAAAACGGCACCATCGTGCCAGAGGTGTTGCGGACATACCAGCGATCGAGATCCTCGGGCTGCATCCGGAAATCGGGAGCCGACTGGATATAGACTTTCTTGACGCGGCCGCGGTCGATGAAGTCGTTCACATAGCTGCTTCCCCAGGCCATGGAGAGCGTGGAGTTGATGTCGGCGAGATTGATGCCGAACGCGCTCGCTTTTTCCTGATCGATATCGATCGAGAATTGCGGCGTGTCGTCCTGGCCGTTCGGGCGCGTCCCGCTCAGCAGTCGGCTCTTCGCGGCCATGCCGAGCAACTGATCGCGCGCTGCGATGAGGCCGGCATGGCCGACACCGGTGACGTCCTTCAGGTAAAGGTCGAATCCGTTGCTGGTGCCGAGACCTTCAATGGCGGGGGGCGCCAAGGTGAAAATCTGCGCATCCTTGATCTTCGAGAATGCGCCCATGGCGCGGCCGGCGACCGCGTTGGCGGCAAGTTCGGGCGCTTTGCGATCGGAAAACTCTTTCAGCCGCACGAAGGCCATCCCTACGTTCTGTCCCAGACCGGAGAAAGAGAAGCCAGTGACAGTCATGACATCGGCGACGGCCCTTTCTTCCTGATCGAGAAAATACCGCGTCACCCGATCGAGCACGCGTTGGGTGCGATCGACGGTGGCGCCGACTGGCAATTGTGCACTCACCATGAGGATACCTTGATCCTCTTCAGGCAGAAATGAGTTGGGCAGTCGCGTGAACAACACCACTGCGGCCACGACAATCACCAAGAAGACTATCAACCCGCGCCAGGGGCGTCGCAGGCCTGCTCCTATGGTGCTGTGATAGCGGTCGGTGCCACGCTCGAGCACGCGGTTGAACCAACAAAAAAGCCCGGTCTTCTCCGAATGAGGCGTCGGATGACGCAGGAGGGTGGCGCAGAGCGCCGGTGTAAGGACCAACGCGACAACGACCGACAGCACCATGGCCGATACGATGGTCACGGAGAATTGGCGGTAGATCACACCGACCGAGCCGCCAAAAAACGCCATCGGAACGAACACCGCCGACAGGACGGTGGTGATACCGATGAGCGCACTGGTGATCTCACCCATCGATTTGCGCGTGGCGTCGCGTGGTGACAGCCCTTCGTCATGCATGACGCGCTCGACATTCTCGACGACGACGATGGCATCGTCGACCAGAAGGCCGATCGCCAGCACCATGGCGAACATCGTCAGCGTGTTGATCGAGTAGCCGAATACGGACAGCACGCCGAAGGTGCCGAGCAGCACCACCGGTACCGCAAGAGTTGGGATCAGCGTCGCGCGGATATTCTGCAGGAACACCAGCATAACCAGAAAGACGAGCGCGATCGCCTCGATAAGCGTGCGGGTGACTTCCTCAATGGAAATCTTGACGAAGGGCGTGGTGTCGTAAGGGTAGACGACCTTCATCCCGGGCGGGAATGTCGGGGAGAGCCCGGCGAGCACATCTTTGACCGCGGCAGCAGTGCGGATAGCATTGGCGCCGTTGGTGAGGTTCACGGCGAGGCCAGTCGCCGGCATGCCATTATAAGTCGAGACGCTCGTGTAATCTTCGGCGCCGAGTTCAACCGTTGCGACATCGTTCAGGCGCACCAGCGAGCCGCCGGCCGTGCTCTTCAGGATGATACTGCGGAACTGTTCCGGCGTCTGCAGGCGACTCTGCGCGGTGACGGTGGCATTGAGCTGCTGTCCCTTGCGCGCCGGCAAGCCGCCGAGCTGACCGGCTGAGACTTGCGTGTTTTGTGCTTGGATCGCGGCGGCGATATCGGATGGGGTGAGGGCATATTTGGCGAGTTTGTCCGGGTCGAGCCAGATCCGCATGGCATAACCCGAGCCGAAAAGCTGGGTATTGCTGACGCCCTCGATGCGTTTGAGGGTGTCGTTGAGCGTGCTCTTGACGTAGTCGGACAGATCGGTGTCGGTCATCTTACCGTCGGTCGAGACGAAGCCGACGACCATCAGGAATCCGGCAGAGGACTTGGTGACGGTAAGTCCCGTGCTTTGCACCATGGCCGGAAGCAATGAGGTGACAAGCTGCAGCTTGTTCTGGACCTGCATCTGCGCGACGTCGGGATTCGCTTTGGTGGTGAAAGTGAGAGTGATCTCGGCCTGGCCTGTCGAAGTCGACGTCGCAGTCATGTAGTCGAGATTGTCGAGCCCGGTCATGCCTTGCTCAATGACCTTGGTCACTGAATTCTCAACCGTCTGGCCATCCGCACCGGGATAACTGGCGGTGATCTGGATCGTCGGTGGTGCGATGTCCGGATATTGTGAGATCGACAGCCTGTTCAGTGCGAGAGCACCGCCGAGCATGATCACGATCGCGATAACCCAGGCGAAGATCGGTCGGTTGATGAAGAATGCGGAGAGCATGGATCAGCCCTTGCTCGACTGATCGCCGGAACTGGCAGGACGACGTGCGCGCACCTCTCCGGTCATCTCGTCGATTGTGACTTCGGCTCCCGCTGCTTGTTGCCCGGCGCGTACGAATTGCGTACCTTCCACGACCACGCGATCGCCATCCTTGACGCCGCCCGTGACCAGCCAGCTATGACCGACGCTGCGGCCAGTGGTGAGCACGCGCTCTTCGATCTTGCCGTCGCGGCCAAGGAACATAGCCGTCGCTTCACCTTTGGTATTGCGGGTGACGGCGCGTTGCGGCACCAGAAAACTATTAGGCGCCACACCTTCCTCAATGATCGCCCGGACGTACATGCCGGGTAGCAATACCCGCTCGGGATTGGGGAAGGTGGCCCGGACGGTGAAGGTGCCAGTCGCGGTGTTGACGTTAGCTTCTGCGAATTCGAGCTTGCCGGACAGCGGATAGATCGTTCCGTTTTCGAGTCTTAGCTTCACACTCACATTTGGTTCGGAGAGCTTTATTCGTCCGTCGTCGATCGCCTGGCGCAGGTTGAGCAGGTTCGTGCTGGACTGAGTGACATCGACAAAGACGGGATCCAGCTTACGGATTGTTGTCAGCACCGCAGCCTGGCCAGCAGTCACGAGAGCGCCGGGGGTCAGCGCGGATTTGTCCGTGCGACCGCCGATCGGCGCTTTGATCATTGTATAATCGAGATTGATCCTTGCCATCTCGACATTGGCTTTGGCGGTCGCGACATCGGCATTGGCTTGGCCCAGCGCCGCCTTGGCATTATCGAGGTCCTGCTTGCTGACCGCATTCTGCTTGACCAGCTCTTGGTACCGTTCGAGCTTGGCCTGCGCGTTGGGCACGGCAGCCTCGGCTTTCTGCTGAGCAGCGACGGCGCTGTCATAGGCCGCCTGATATGGAGCGGGATCAATCTGATAGAGAGGCGCGCCTTCAGCCACCTCACTGCCTTCCTCAAACAGGCGCTTCTGAATTATGCCAGCGATTTGCGGGCGTACCTCAGCCTCCAGCGAGGCGAGGATGCGGCCGGGCAATTCGGCCGTGATCGTGACGGATTGCGGATGCAACGTGACGACGCTGACCTCCTGACGTGCCGACGGCGCCGATGAGGACGATTGGTTCGATCCAGAATCGCAACCCGCCAGAATCAAAGCGGCTGCGCCGGCGCCGATCGCCGTAATCGCCAAACGAAAATCCATCAATCACACACCTTCACCGACAAGACTGGTCCTGAGCGTGCGTCAGGACATGGACCTGTTCCGTATCGATCTGGCGTTGGCCGACTGTTGAGGTTTGATGGAAATTGAGTGGAGATGAGTGTTGAGCACGTCCGTTCCGGGCGGCGTCGGCTTAAAAGCGATAACCGATTGGCACATCTCGAGACGTTCCGGGCGATCACAGATATGGATCAACAGGACAACCGAGGGCTTATGGAGGTATGATGGAGATTTGATGGATATCCCAAATTACGGGTTCGACGAAGTCCCCGGCTCCGGATAATCCCGGTGTCAGCAACTTGAAAGTTGATCATGAACGAGCTCGTTCTCGTCGTTGAAGACGAACCAGAAATCGGCAAGGTCCTCGACGCCTACCTGGCGCGGGAGGGGTTTAGGACAGTCTGGGCGGCCGATGGCAAGGTCGCGCTGGATCACCACGCGATCCTGAAACCTGATCTTGTTCTTCTGGATATCAAAATGCCGAAGCTCGATGGCTGGCAGGTATTGGCCGAGCTGCGACGCCGGGGAACGACGCCTGTCATCATGATCACGGCGCACGATCAGGATACCGATCGGCTACAGGGATTGCATCTCGGCGCCGACGACTATGTGGTCAAGCCCTTCAACCCCAGCGAGGTTGTGGCGCGCGTCAAAGCAGTCCTGCGGCGCACGAGCCCTTTCGCCATCAATGCCGTGCTGAGGATAGGCAAACTTGAAATCGATCTGGAAAGTCATCTCGCCAAGGTCCTGAACGGTGATACGTCAATTCCGTTACATCTTACGCTTACCGAATTTCGACTGATTGCCTATATGGCGAAGGCGCCAACCCGAGCCTTCAATCGGAGCGAACTGGTCGATGCCTGCCTTCCAGGTGGCGATGCCCTTGAACGCACGGTCGATAGTCATGTCAGCAATCTCCGTCGGAAGCTCGAAGAGGCCGGTGCTTCGGGTATGCTCTCCGTAGTGCGTGGCATTGGCTATCGATTGGCGGCAATATGAGACGCTATCGCCTGAGCCGCCAGATCGCACTGTCAATGAGCGCCGTCGCGGTCATTGCAGCGATGATCGTCTTCCTTGGTTTCGCGATCTTTTACGCCATTCTATTTACCTATTGGCCGCCCCTTGATAACGGTCCGCCTCCGCTGTTGCCGACAGGGCCGGACTACATCCTGATCGCGATCTTCGTTCTTCTCAGCCTGGTTCTTGCGATCATCGTTGCACTTCGTCTGACAAAGCGAATTCTCGCGCCACTCAACTCGGTCGTTGAAGGCGCGCGAAAAATCGCGGCGGGGGATCTCACCGCGCGCGCCTCTCCAGGTGACCCGTCGTTGGGCGAGGCTGCTCAACTGGTGGGAGATTTTAATGCCATGGCGCAGAGATTGGAGGATATGACTGCGGCGATGATATCGTGGAACGCAGCAATCGCGCACGAGCTTCGAACCCCGTTGACGATTCTGCGCGGCCGATTGCAGGGATTGACTGATGGCGTGTTCGTGCCGAGCGATGACCTGTTTCGTACGTTGTTGTCGCAGGTCGAAGGTCTGTCGCGGCTTGTCGAAGATTTACGGATCGTGACCCTGTCCAACAGCCGTAGGCTCGAGATGCGGTTCGAAACCATCGATATCGAGCAAGAGGTTCGACAGGCAGTGAATGCCATGCGGCCAGCTCTCGCGGAGGCGGGCTTCTCTATCGAATTGATCACCCGCCCAATTCTCCTTCCGTGCGATGGCGTTCGGTTGCGGCAAGCCTTGCTCGCTCTTCTCGAGAATGTACGCAGTCATGCGACGCCAGGACTGTTGCGAGTTATCATGCATGTTAATATTGCCGGCCTCGTCATCGCCATCGAGGATCAGGGCCCGGGCCTCAGTCCCGACTTCGCGTCGCACGCCTTCGATGCCTTCGCGCGCGCCGAGCCCTCGCGATCGCGGGAATTCGGCGGATCGGGGCTCGGCCTGCCAGTCGTTCGAGCCATTGCCGAAGCCCATCATGGGGAAGCGAGATATCGCTCCTCACCATGTGGCGGATCGATTTTCGAGATCGTTCTCCCGATCAGCAAGTCACATCCTGTTACCTAGCATTCGTAACTACACCTGTCGGCGGTTCTTTGAAGATAGTACTCGACGACGGCTCCGGTGATTGAGCTGGCAGACCACTACAAGATACCTCCAAAATGGTGGCGTCCAATCCGGTCTCGTCAGCACCGAAAGGAAAAGGGAGAAATAGAAAGGCGAGGATGATGATATCTGGTGGAATAGATCAGCGCGGCGGTGCCAGGCGCCGATGCGCTCATTTGTTAAGAAATCTCCGAAGGATAATATCAAAGTAACGGCGCAGATTCTCGGGACGGGATACAACTAATCTGAGAAAAGAAATAAGAGGTTGGGGAGCATTGCACGCCGTAGCACCAGTAGCGTTGGCGGACCAAGCCGCAGCCTCTGTTAGTGGCAGACCCGGATACGCCGCGACACCCATGCGCCGCGCCAATCGTCCCAGTAGGGTCGGCTATTAGTCCAATAGCAGTCGGGTTCGTCGAAAGGCTCGGGTTCGACATAGACTGGCGACGGAGCATAATCATCATAGTGCGGTCGGCCGATCGTGGCGCCCAGTAACGCCCCTGCTGCGAGGCCGCCAATGACGCCGGCGGCGACATCACCGCCGCCGGCATGTGCCGGAATCACGGGAGTCGCCATCAACGGCAACAATGCGCCGATCATGAAAACGCGTTGAATCCATCGCATCGTCAATCTCCAATGCCATACTACCAAACAGGATTGGCTACGGCAGATAGGCCAACATTATGTCGGGCCAGTGCTGAAGATTGATCTGTCGTGGAGATTTCGTGGAGATAGTGTGGACATGAGAGGCTATGACTTGATCAGCACGTGATACGTGTTGAAACGCCGGCATTCTGGTAGATCCCACGACTGCTTCTCGTCTGGATAGATTCGCGACGTCTGCACATCGTCAGGCATTGTGGTCTCATTGCGCAGGGAGCTCTGTCGTTTTGGTGCCGCAGGGGGAGACATTCACTCCTCCTCCGACGCCGTTCCTGCGTAATCATATGTTATGACTGAGCTTGACATCTCTGAGACGAGCGCTCGGAGCATTTAGCCAACACCGATCGACCTAGGGCAGATCAGTCGTTTCTCGACTTCGTGTGCGCATCGCGAACGACATGTCGCGGACCGGAATCGGGCCGGCGTGACAGTGGGGCGAGGCCTACGAAGCCGCCGGCGCTTTGGCTCAACGAAAGAAGATCGTTGTCCCGTCGCTGGTGTGCGAGGATTTGCAGATATTTGCTGCCGACGGTCTCGCTCTGGCAGGTCGAAATAGAATCTGAAATGTGATTGCGGCGCGGTATCGGTAGCTGGTTCAAACAATGCGTGGGAGAACGTCGGTTCGGCGGTCCTTATCGAAATAGCGGTGTTTCAACGCACCGGCGACGTGCAATATGACCAGAGCAAGCAGGCTGTAGGCGAGCGTCTTGTGCAGAGACTGAAACAGTTTGAATCGACCATCATCCTTCGGCAGGAGTTCGGGAAGGTGGATGCCGAAGAAGAACACTCCATCGCTGTCAGTGTAGGAGCTGGACATCGCATAGCCCATCAGTGGAACAATCAATAGCAGTGCGTACATCGCGATGTGCACGGCCTGTGATAGAATTCTCTCGGCGGTTGGGAGCGGGGCCGGTCCGGGCAGCCTTGACATTGCGCGGATCGCAAGCTGCGTAAGAACGATCAAGAGTGCCAGCACGCCGAAGGATTTGTGCAAGGGATAAAGCAGATTGAATTTCGCCGCGATGGCGTCATCAAGAACGGTCATCGTCCAGCCGGCTGTGATGAGGCCAAGAACCAGCAGGGCGCGCACCCAATGCAGGATCCGCAGTGCTGCCGGATACTTATCGATCGTTGGCTGAATTTCGTGGCTCACGCTGAGAACCCTTGTCAGAAATGGTTGAATGCGCAGTCAACAGGTGCCCGCCAATGTAAAGCCGAGCGGTTCAATGTCGTTGGTATTTACGTTTGTATATCCTGGTAGAGAGCGACACTCAGAATGGCGGGTGTGTAGCCCCGGCGCCGGATCTCGGAAAACACCTCTCAACAGAACAAGAGCGGCAGCATTGTGACATTGAGAAAAACATGGCTTGGCTTGAGCGAGAGGTGCAGATCGAGCGTGGTTCGACCATCGTCAGTGCGGAACGTACAGAGATTTTCGCATTTCAGATATGCGTCGAGAGTCACGCAGATTCGCGGTTTATCTTCCACAAAGCGGATAAGAGCGGTCATCGGAAACAAGGTCGGCATCACGGGATATGGCTTTCTGGCACGCGGGCGAGCTTTCCGTCGACCTCTTACTGGCCATCTCCAGAAAATCTCCATAGATTCTCCATGATAGATGGACTGTTGTTGGCGATGATGTTGCGATCGACCCTGTCGGGCGGATTTATAGAAGCTGAAACAAACGTTGGATCGCGGCGACCCTGTGAGGACCAATACGCATGCATACCAATCCCGTCCGTATCGCTATCTATGCACTTGCGGTGCCTTTGGCTATCTCGCTTGGTCTCTCACGCGACGCCGCAGCAGGCCGTACCAAGTCGAAAATGGATCCCTTTGGAGTCTGGCTAACTCGGGCAGGCGACGCCAAGGTGATGCTGAAACCATGCGGCGCAGCAGTATGCAGCAAGGTAATATGGCTGAAGCAGCCGATCGATAGTGCAACGGGCAAACCTCAGGCCGATGACAAGAACCCGAATCCGTCTCTCAGAATGCGTCGGATCGTGGGCCTTCAGATCTTCTTCGACATGCTGCCCTCTACATTGAACTCATGGATGGGGCGAGTTTATAACGCTGATGACGGCAAGAGCTATGCCAGTACAGTTACGCTAATTGATGCCGCATGACTGGAAGTCCGGGGGGCGCCGGTCCGTTTTGCGGAAGTGAAATATGGACTCGGGTCGCGCGATAGACTCCCGTCGAGATACGAGGGCGCGCTTCACGTCTTGAGATTATTCAATTCCATCAACAACAAGCGTTCGCGAGTATGGCGGCGAGGGGATGTCACAGCTATACTCGAGTTGATGGCTGAATCTAACGTTATGTTGGCGGGAATCGCTCCGTTGGCG
>Ga0209963_1000488_pt1 | contig 57626 bp, 56 predicted proteins | sample ThiBio_1000_biof_2_FD_183957 | JGI IMG/M metagenome (GOLD analysis project Ga0209963, IMG submission 183957) | Wastewater bioreactor microbial communities from Cape Town, South Africa - Thiocy_cont_1000_biof (SPAdes) | ecosystem: Engineered > Bioreactor > Thiocyanate-remediating >...
AGCCCAGACCATTGCCGCAAAGAAGGAGAAAGCACCCACCTTGACCAAAACCTGAAACCCAAACCATACATGAAGGCGGGTCACTTCCCGGCGAAAATCCCGGGTCAGCTCTCACCGGAAATCAACAGGGAGCGGGATCAAGGCGTCTGGTTTCCAGTTAAGCGGTACCCGTTTCCGGATGCGTCGAAGTGGCCGATTCCGCCTGACTGAGTCTCATCAAGATGACGGTAAAGCTGCAGGTATTCGTTTCCGTGGGTGACTCCGCGCGCATCCCTCGTTGGAATGACCAGGATTTGGTTCAGATCCTTCACACCATCGGCATATCCAACTTCCCATGGACACCAGCGGCTAGCCATCGAGTTTTGAGTCGCGAGGAAGAAGAACATCTCCAAGGCGCGAATCTTTCCCTGTATCTTCTCGGCAGTCCGACGGTCAGGCCGCTCAGGCAGTGTATTGTCGTCCCAGTCTATGTAGACTTCCCAGTCCTTCCGTTGCAGATAGCCCTGCAAGCCCTTTGCGAGATCGGCGTCCAAATGGCTGTGACATAGGAAAGCCGTGCGCCTGTTTTCCTTCCTTCCGTCGCCGGCTGACTTTCTTATGGTTGAATAGCCCGCCGAACTTCGAATGTTATCTTGATCAATTGCCATTGTCCGCCGCTCCCTCAGTGGAGCAAGATTTGCCGTTATGCGCGACCGGGTCAATCCTACAATCTCGACTGCAGTCGTTGCGAACCTCGGGGCTGCGACCGCGCCGGAGGGCTGCGCCGGCACTGCCGGATGGGAAGCACCGTTCCCCAGCGTCTCCAATCTAGCTAGTGGATTGACCGGATATAGGTAAGCACCACCTCCGTGCCGACGAAGGCGCCTGTGCAAAGACGACCCGTCGCTTCGTCCGGACGGTGCCAGGTGGCGCAGAAATGCCCGCCGCTCGGCGAGGTGCGCCATTGATCCGAAGAAAGCGAGCCACCGCGTCGTTGAGAGCGACCAGCCGGGTGAAGAACAGCCGGCGGAACAGCTTGCCAAGCACACTAGCACGCGAAGCAGGAAGGCCGTACGTGAGGATATCCGTTGGGTTCCGTTCGGTGCCATGCCGCCGCCCTGTACAATCGTGCGCAGGTGCGGATGTTGAGTTATCGAAGCGCCCCAGGTGTGGAGCAAAGTGGCGATGCCGATGCGGGGCGCCGAGCTGCTTGCAATCGCCACGATTGTCAGCTCGTCTCAGACGCCGCCTTGAACAGCAGGTCGTAGACGAGCTCCTTGTTGTTGGCGACATCGATCGAGCTCGGCACGGCTGGGCCGTCCGGCGAGTTCTCTCCCGGTTTGAATAGGCCGAGTGTGGCGCGCGGTTCCGGCGGCCTTGTGCCCGTATCGTATTCACAACCCCATCCGTATCGGGCTCGGATAGCGATAGCGGCCGTACGACCCCGCCACTAGGCAACGACGCCCGCAGACACGCCCTCACGCGCCCATGCAAAACGCAGCCCACTCCTGCATGAGCTCGCGCCGCCGGTCGAGGAAGGTCGTCCTGGCATAGGCAGCGACGACCTTGTCGCTCTGGGTGTGGGCGAGGCAGGCCTCGATGACTTCGGGCGAGTAATCTGTCTGCTCACGTGCCCACGTGGAGAAGGCGGCACGGAAACCATGCACCGTGGCGCCATCATCCCGGATGCCGCGCAGGCATTGAATCATGGCCATATTGGACAGCGTCTGGACCCGCTTGCCGGGGAACAGATGCGGGTTCTTGCCTGTCGGTTCCCGCGGCAACGAGTCCAGCAGCGCAACAACCTCATCGGCGAGGGGCACCTGATGCTCGGTCCGGGCCTTCATGCGCTCGGCCGGGATCGTCCAGAGTTTTGCCTCCAGATCAATCTCGTCCCAGGTGGTGCCCAACGTCTCGCCGGTGCGGACTGCAGTGAGGATCGTGAACAACAAAGCCTTGGCGCTCGTCGAGCCCAGCTTCTTGAGATCGGCGATAACTGCAGGGACTTCCTTGTACGGCACCGCGGCATGGTGCTTCTGAGCCCGCTGCAGCCTGTTCAGCGATGGCAAGAGGTGCATCAGCGGCCCGTCGCGTAGCGCCGGATTGTCTCCGCTGCGATACCCCATGGCCGTTGCCCATCCAAGAATCTTGTCGATGCGGCCACGGATGTTGCCTGCCGTGGGTGGCTTCGTCGTCCAGATGGGCTTTAGCACCTTGACGATGTCGTCCACGCCGATCTCGTTCACCGGCTTCTTGCCGATGATGGGATAGACATACATCTTCAATGTCGACGACCATTGCTGCCGGTGCTTGTCGTTGGTCCATGATGCCTCGTGGGAATAGATGTATTCCTGGGCGCATTCCTGGAAGGTCGGCATCTTGGTGGCCTCGGCATCGGCACGCTCGATCTTCCGCTGTGCCCGCGCCGCCTTCTTCTCAGCGGCTGGATCGGCGCCATCGCGGATATCGATGCGCAGCCGCTCAGCCTTGTCCCGCGCCTTGGCCAGCGGGACATCCTTCACCGGACCGAGGCCGATCACCTTTGGCTTGCTGTCGACCCAGTAGCGAAAGAGCCAGCTTCTCGTGCCTTGATCCCTGATTTGAAGATAGAGATTGTCCGACACCCGGTGCATGCCGACATCGCGCAGGGCATCGACTTGCTTGGTGGAAAGGGCGCGCTTGTGGGCCATGCAATTTACCTCCGTTTGCCTTACAACGGACCAATGCGTGATCGGGCGCAACAGTCCAGGGAAAGCAACTTGCACCGATGTCGGTTAGCAATTCGCAAGTTCTTTCCGCGCTCCACTTCTTCGCGGAGCATGCAGATGGCCTACACCGAAGACGAGGTGAAGCGCCTCAAAGCTAATATCCAGGCCGCGCAGGGGTCAGCCGCCTGAGCGACTAGGTGACCTTCCCATGCCCGCTCCTAAGGCTATTATGGGCTTGGGTTTGGCGGGGGATCCAATGATCAGATATCTGGCTGCCGTGGCTTTCGCGATCTCTTTTGCTGGCTTGACGATGCCGGCGGCGGCTGAAGACCCAACCCACGAAAAGTGCACCTGTGATCTCGTCCGCGACAGCGAGTTGGACAACGGTGCTTCCGTCCGGAACGCAACGGCCTGCTGGTCGACAGAGGACCCAGATCGGCAATGGTGCGATATCACCGTTCAGGCGATCGAGGGGGACGGACGGCAACCGATGATTATCAACCAGCTCCTACAGATTCAGCACGACCCCGCTGGCATCGTCGGATTCTTGATAAACCAGGCCGAGACGTCAGTACTGAAGGGCGATTACCCTACCAACATGGGGTACATAGCAGAGGCGCGGCAGGAACTCCCTGCGCTGATAAAAGAGAAGGACAAACTCACGACGAAGTGCATCCAAGGATTCAATCGCTCCCGAGAGAACAAGGAATCCTTCAAGCCGATCGACGAGGGTGACTTCTCGTGCCATGTCGGCGAGACGACAGGTTGGCTCCGTATGACCTTCCAAGTCGGCAAGATCCGGTTCGTCTTCATGGTTGCCCCACTTGCCTAGGCTTAAGAAGGCCTTGCTTTGGGTCCTTTTGGTGGTTCTAGGAGCCATCATCAGCATCTACGTAGACAAGTGGTGGCCACTGATTTTCAAGCCCGAACCCCTGCCTGTCAAGATCGACTTCAATGACGTCGACGGCTGCTCGCAGGGCAAGCTGGTGGAAATTGCCAAGCGCCAAATGGGTGATCCGACACTCAGTAATGGTGCAGATTCTCTGATCATTTGCGATAACGAGCCGCTGAAGGCTGTCCGCACGGAATTGCCACGCGAACTCGCAAACCGAATACCCGGCTGCCTCGAGTGGCGGGGCTGGGGAATTGGCGGACTCGTCCTCGTTCGCAGGAGTCCCGCCATCTGCGCCTTGCCGGGCGGAAAGCAATTTGTCTGCGACGGCCCGAATGCGCGTCACGCCCTGGGAGGAAATGCCGTCGGCGATTCCACGGGCCACATCGTTCCATGCCCCGATGACGTCCTGGAGCGGTTCGGGTTCACTTCCTTATCCGCAAAAGATTAGGGCAGCTCTCACAGCTGTTCGACGCAACCGAAGGGCAACCATAGCGCCTTCGCCTCCCTGAAGCTGCCGAGCGTTCAACGGTCCCCATCAAGACAGTCGGTGCACCTTTTATGAGCGTCCTGCTTATCCGCAATACGGTCGCCTTCAGCTTTATCGGCCCACGTTACTAGCTGGCGCGATGGCGATAAACATTCCCGCCATGACAGACGATCGGACAGACTGTGCAGCAGTGCCGTCAAACCCGCAGAACTGCGGGCTTTAGATAAACGTCGCAGTCAGTCGGGTTCGAAAGTGGCTGAGAAAGCTCCCGAAATCGGGCCGGCTGTGCCATATTATGACGTGTTTACAATCTCTTAGAAAAACGTCGGCTTCACGAAGATGGCGGAGGGAGTGGGATTCGAACCCACGGTGGACTCGCGCCCACGCCGGTTTTCAAGACCGGTGCCTTAAACCGCTCGGCCATCCCTCCATCGTGATTTTTCAATCACTTAGGATCACATTGAACGGGCAGGAGAGGGCAGTTGGCACCGAATTGGCACCGAGGCTGTTCCCGACCGGTTCGCGGTTCATCCCTGTAGTGCGGCGTTGAGGGCGGCGTCAACCACGGCGGCGGCGCCTTCCTGCTGGCCAGGCAGCAAATGCGCATAGATGTTCAGGGTTACCGCCGGATTGGCTTGGCCAGCGGATAGACCCTAGGCGAAAATTCGTGCCGATCATCGAGGCACGGGCAGCGGCTATTTCGGCCATCCGCAAGTCGTCGCAATTCTCGTGATCGCCGCTGAGACGTTTCCGAGGTCGAATTGCGCGTCGAGGCGGTCGCGCGCCTGAATACGTATAGCCAGATTTGCACTATCCATGAGCGACTTTATAGCCGGTATTGCCCTGTTGCCGTTCCACAGCCCGACCGCCTTATAGTTCGACGATCGATCCCATCGCGTAGTCGTAGCTTTTTGGTCGCCGACCCTCATGGTGACCGAGGCTGTATCGTCAACCATGAACATATTCGTCGCGATGAGAAGCGATGTCGTGTGATCCTGGCAACGCATGATTAGCAGCGCCTGGCCTTCACCGACGCCCGTATATTGAACATTCTTCGGGCTCAGCGAGGCTACAATCTGGCGGCTGTCGTCGATCGGCGATTTGCTTTCGGTGATGGTCCAGTTCGCTTGTGCTGTTTCCGGGGCCATTGGGTCCGCAGCCGGATTGGCCGCCTCGGGCGAAGCGCCCTTCGGGAATACCACATCGAAGCAATGCAGCCGTTCTAGCGAATCGGCAATGATGGCGCAGGCGGCTCCTTTGGCCGTCAAATCTTCCGCCGTGGCCGGCGCCGCAACAATAAATGCCAAAGTGGTGAGTGCGATGATTTTCATATTTCCCCCAAGCCGCCAGCATGATGCTGCAACCGCCGCGAGAGGGCAAGAAAAAGCCCGTCCGGCATGAAACTCCATTGGGGATGGCAGCCGGCCGGGCTTGTCAGCATTCAGCGTACTGATCCGGTGATCCAAGCACACATCGAAAATGAACGAGAGCTACTCTTTTGCCCTACGCCACCCAGCCGCGCGGGCTTCGTCTTCTGAACAGAACCAGTGTTCGCCATGCTGCGGAGAAATGCGGACCTGGTCGTAAAATTTCTGGCCGGGCATGTGATAGATGCGCTCGCCGGTGTCGATCGAGATATTGCCCTTGATGTCGCATGCGGACTCAGAGCGCATTGCTGCATGCAGCCGCGAGACTGGAATATCATCGGCGAAATAGCCGCCGCCCGCCGCAGCCAGCATTGCGGCCGATATCGTGATCGCGCCTATCCTCATCGCACCAATATAGCTGCCGACGATCAACCGGCGGTTTCAGAAACCTCGACAATTTGAAAGGCAAAACCATGGGTCTCGAAGCCGAGCTCCGTTGATCAGTCCATTGACGCGGCGGATCTCGGAAACGACCCTGGTCTCGCCAGCTTGTATGTCGCACTGGAATAGGGCGACAGGTGGCGATCCCACAGATCATGCCTGCCTTGCCAGCACACATCATCGTCGGGTAGATCGCCGAGAGGACCAGCGAGCAGCTTGAAGCGCAGTCCCGGAGCGTAGCGGCGGATCGCTATGGCAAGGCGCAGCCAGCGAGTGACCTTGATGTGCCTTCCGAGGCAGATCAGGACCGGTTCCCTGCAGCGAAGCACGGCGCGCGTCTTTTCGCATAGATGGTCGTGGCGGGCTCTGGCTTGCGGATAGTAGACGTCTATCTCCGCGTCGGTAATCCCTTCGGGGAAAGCATGAAGATGGCTGGTATGGAGCTTCCGATGCTTCACCCTGCCGTTGATCGCAACAAGATCCTCGCGGTTGAAGGTGTCGCGAAAGTCGTTATCCAGGTAGAAGCGCACGGCTCGGTACGGGGTGGCCTGCCAGTCGAAAACACCGGAAGGCGATCTCTGCTTACCGAATATTCGGATGATCTGATATTTCGCCCGGCACGTCGGCCCGAGGCTAAGTATAGTCTCAAACTGCATCCAGTCCGCTCCGCCTGCGCTTAGAAAACATAAACGGGCGCGGCCAGCAACCCAAAATCCTGAAAGGCAAAACCATGGGACGCCCGGCGTTCCAGCGCGAGAGGGGCACACATTTGGTATCTTCGGCACGTCGCTATCGCATGCCGGCAATCGGTTGGGGTGTGAACCCGTTAGTATTTAAGGACCGATCGCCGGCACGCATTGCTGCTCGGGCGATGCCGAGAGGATAACACCTGGACTAGCTGACGGATGAAAAATGCCTGCGCGTCAGCGCCAGGCACAATGCAGAGCTCCCCATCGTCCGCGCCAGCACACCCGATGTGGCTGCGGGTGACGATGTGGGCCGTAATACCCTCCTGGATAGGGGCCATGGCCGAAGCGATGGCATGCGCCACCTGGCCCGCGATAGCGCCCGCGACCGCATCCATCAGCGACATTTACGACAAGTCCAGACGAAGCCGCCGGGACGGGGAGAGGCAACTGCATCGCATCAGATGAGCCAAGCGACATCGCTAGCGCTCCTGCCGCTGCCAAGGCGACAAGAGAAAACTTCCTGATCATGGTTACAACCTCCAGAGGAATTTGCGGGGAGCAAATTACTCTCGAAGCTGGCCGGTGAGAATATGCGAAGGCGCGTATTTTTTTGGCCTCTCGAATGCCGTGGCCGCGCTGACCGCCACGATCCAGGGGATCGAGAGCGAAAAGCGCAACGCCGACCGGCACTGACCCGCGCGCGGCGGGCAATCGGCGACCTCTTGCCGAAAAGAAGCCGAAGTTGTTGCACCGTCGCTACAGCTTTCGGCAGAAGCTGATGTATCTTTTCGCCATCCGATCGGGCGGGATGTCATGAAACGGCTTCTTCTTTCTACAGCCATCTTCTTCGGACTTGGCGCAACTGCATTTGCAGCAGATGCCATCTCGGCCATGCCTCCGGCCAGTTTCAACTGGACGGGCGGCTATATCGGCGCTCAAGCCGGCTATGCCTGGGGAAAATCGAAGGGTGGCGACTACGCCCGGAGTTCGGGCGCGCTGGACGTCGAGGGGAATATCGATCCGGATGGTTTTCTGGGTGGCGTCTATGCCGGCTACAACTATCAGTTCAACAACAATCTAGTGCTCGGTGGTGAAGCCGACCTGAACTATGCTCATCTGACCGGCGAGGCTGACCCTCTTCATGATACGGTGGGTCCTGTTCCACCGAACAGCGCGCGAGGGGAAATGACCTGGAACGGGTCGGCGCGTATCCGGGCGGGATATGCGTTCGATCGGTTCCTTCCTTACGTGACAGGCGGCGTTGCTTTCGGACGCTACAAATTCACGCCGGACTACATCAACACAGGGCCACTTCCCGGCGCGAAGACCCAAACAGGATGGACCGTCGGCGCCGGCGTGGATTATGCCTTTACCAAAAATCTGATCGCCCGCGTGGAGTATCGCTACACCGACTATGGCCACGCCAACTATGATATTACCGGGTTTCCGGACTACGTGAGCCGGGTCGATTTGAAGACCAGCGCAATCCAGATCGGTATCGCCTACAAATTCTGACCTTCAGCAATTTCCAGTGCCCCGCTGGTTTCGGCCGGCGGGTTCTTTTTATTGCGATCAACCTAGACTTGTGGCTCTATCCGCCCCGTAAAAAAATCGGGCGTTTGGAAATGGATACCACGGAAAAGAAGCCCTATGCGCGCCCCGTCCTGGTGCGCCGGGAAAAGCTGGACAGAGTGACCGCCGTCCCTGTCACCTCGGGCAATCCCAAGAACTAATTACCCGCACGCGGCCTTGTGGTCATGGCTGCTCCCTGGGCGCCTTGACCGTCTCGGACAGCCTGGCGTGATCGTCGCCGATTTGTTGGATCGGCGCTGACCCGTGCGTGGCACGCCCCTCACTTGCAACGAGGGCGCGCAGTTCTATAGGACGAAGACCTGTCGAGAGGATCGATCCTGACATCATCTCGATCCGAGAGGCCGTCCGGCAAAGAGCGGCGAAATGCAAACGCAGTTCGCGAGCACGAGCGACACGAATCCGGGCCTCGACCCCAACATGCTTGTTTTCCCGGCTGAGCTTCCTGGCCCGCTCTATGGCTCCGATGGATGCCTCTTTTCCTTCCATCGCTGTCGATCGTGATGGCGATGCTGGAATGCCGGGCCCACGCGATCAACTGTTGCGGGACCATCTGACGACAAAAAGCCCGGTGAGATAGAGAAAGCCGAGCGGCGAGGCGAAGATGAAGACCAGCGGCCACAGGTTCGAGCCGGCCGAAAGGGCGTATATGGCATGCAAGGCGGCGGGAACCATGATTGCCAGAGGCACCAGGCCCGCCAGCCACCAGCGTCCTCGTTGCGTGATGAGGGACGCGCCCTGAAGCAGGAAATATCCCGGCACGGACAGGAAAACGAACATCGTCAGGATTGTTCCTACCGGATCCGGAGCCGGAGGATGGCTTTCGCTGTACTCATGCGCGATCTGGCTTTCTGCGGCGATCAGGGCCCGGACCCAATCGGGCAGGGGCTTGGAGGTAGCCGCGGGTTCGGACAGCCACCGGATCGAGCGCGCGATCGACAGCGTGGTCACCGGTTCCCAATTCTCATCATACGCCGTAGTCCTGACTTCATCGATCAGCGTCGGTTTGCTGAAGCTCACCCAAACGAGCGCCTCGCCATCGCCGGCGGGGTGAACGACGGACGCATTCATGGCCTGCCCGGCGTCTGCCGGCAGGCCATTGGCAAAGGCTCGCGCCTGCAGGCGCAAAGGGACGTCCGAGTGATAGGAAATCTCGATGTAAAGGGTACCGAAGCGAGGTAAGCTGTCGTCGTCCGACGGTGATGTGCGTACAGGAACAAGTTCTACGGATGCAGCAGACGAAATTGTCACGCCAATCAGCAGCAATGCGATTGCAATCAACAATCTGCGCATCGACCAGATCCCGGTTTCACTGTCTCCATACTATCCGGAATAAGAGAACAATACGTTTTTGAGAAAGGTTGACGAAGGATCAATGGACGGGACGGCAATGTCCGGTCGCAAAAATACGGCTATCGCCGACATGCCCCGCCGCTAAAGCCCGAGTATCGGTGTGGCGTATTCAGCGTTGGCCCCGCGCAAACCGCACGAAAGCCTTGATGACCAGGATTGCCGACGTCAGCATGCCCGCCCACGCCAGCAATCCCAATCCGACCGGATTGGAATGCGGATCGGTCTCGCTGACGTACCAGATAGGCGTCACCGTGACGACGAAGATCACGATGGCCAACAAGATCAGACGCATTGCCCGTTTCCCCCCAAAGCCGCACAATCATGCCGGAGAGGCGGAGCGTCAAGGCAGGCCGCCGGATCACGCGAGTTGACATCCGCCAACAAAGCGCAACTGAATGGCAGGTATGCGCCTCAGTAGAGTCGGCTACTACAGTGATTTCGTCGTCTATCCAGCTCTCATCCTGGCCCTTGGCGGCGCGGCACTGAGACAGGATGGCCGCAGCTCCCTGGAGAGCTGGATTTCGCTATTCCTGCTGTTCCTCGGGCTCTGGACGCTGATCGAGTACCTGATGCACCGCTTTGTCCTGCACCATGTGCCCTACCTGAGGACACTGCACGAGGAGCACCATCTTCAGGAGTTGGAGCCGATCGGCACGCCGACCTATCTCAGCCTCGGCCTTCACGGATTGCTGATCTTTGTCCCGATGTTGGCCCTTTTCGGCTTTGCCGCGGCGAGTGCCGCCTCTTCCGGGCTGATGCTGGGGTATCTCTGGTACATCAGCGTGCACCACATCCTGCACCACTGGCATCCCGAACATTCGAGCTACGTTTATCGCCTCAAGCGCCACCATGCCTTGCACCACCACCTCGATGGCGGCAGCAATTTCGGTGTCACCACCGCCTTTTGGGATCGGGTGCTTGGCACATTTCGCTCTTGAGCTGCGGTAGGAACGAGGAGATATCGGCGAATACGCAAAGGGTTTGCGGCTCCTGTTCCGTGACACGAAGTCGAGGCATGGCTTCCGCTCTCTCTGAAAAGCAGGTATACATTGCTGAAAATCATGCCACATTCTTGCCGGTTTCCGGCCATAGTCGGTTAATCGCGTTTAAATTAATTTCTGGGAAGAAGCATATAGCCGGGGAGCAGGGGCTTGGTTTCCGGCGCGCTTTGAATCCCAGACCGGGATGGGGCGGTTCAACGCCTCGCCGGATCAAAAGAAGGGGACCACCAAGGTATGGTGCCTACGACTTCGCGCCGACGCCTGGAAGCTGCGTCGTCCGTCCTCATTGTCGCCGCGTGCGGCGCGTTGCTTGCCGCCTGCAATACGACCGAGCCGGTCGCGAACGCCCAGAAGAATTCCAAGGAATATTTCGCCGAAGCCGAATATGGCGTCCCCGCCAGTCCGCGCGTAACCGACAAACGTTCGCGCCTGCCCCGGTTCGAGGGCCGCGCGCAGGTTGGCACGCCCTATATGGTGCACGGCAAGTGGTATTATCCAAAAGAGAACCGGAACTACAGGGCGGTCGGCGCGGCCTCCTGGTACGGCGATGCCTTTCATGGCAGGCTGACCGCCAACGGCGAAGTCTATGACATGGACCGGCTGACGGCGGCGCATCCGACGATGCCGTTGCCGAGCTATGCGCGTGTCACCAATCTCGATGACGGCAGTTCGGTCATCGTGCGCGTCAACGATCGCGGGCCTTATGCCAACGGCCGCATCATCGACCTGTCCAAGCGGGCCGCCGAGATGCTCGACTACAGCACTGCCGGCGTCGCCCATGTGAAGGTCGAATATGTCGGACCGGCGCCGCTTGTCCCGAACGACGACCGGTACCTGATGGCTTCCTACCGTCCCGGCAAGGATGCCGCGCCGCTGCCTGGCGAAAGCGGGCCGACCGGCATGATGGTCGCCATGAACGGTTCGACGCCCACTTCCGGCCACATGGCCGTTCCGTTCCCCGGCCAGTTGAACAATGCGGGCATGCCTTCGACGGCGCGGTCCGCGGCGCCGCGGCCTCAGGTCCAGTTTGCGTCCGCCGTATCCGCCAACGTGGTCGAGGACGGCGATCCGGTCCTGCCTGCGCTTGGTCCGATCGTGCCGGAACGCCCGGCCTTCGGCCTTGCCTCATCCGGCGCCAATGAGACGCTCCCCGTGCTCGGTTATGCGGACGTACGCGTGGAACGGGCTTCGCAAGCCTTCGACGCGCTCATGGGCCGCCATGTAGCCATGACGCCGGCCGAGATCGTCGCCTCCTGGAAACGCTCGCAGTCCAGCGCATCCGGCGAAGGTGACGAGGCCGCCTATGTGGCCGTCGGCACGTTCGCCACCGCCGCCGAGAGTTCGCGGCAGGCAAAGGCGCTCTCGGCCTACGGCCGCGTCAAGGTGGAAGAGGCCGAGGACGCCGGGCATACATTCTATAGCCTCAGCGTCTATCCGGACGGCCGTGCCTCCGTCGACGAGATGCTGCGGCATGCCTGGGCAAACGGTGCCGGCAGCGCCATGACCGTTCGCGACTGAACGTCGCTCGTTCACCATCTTCGCCCTAATCGATTGATCCGGCCGCGTCTGCGCTGTTACCCTTCATGGGTATCGTGGATGCGGGCAGGGACATGCCCTGGATCACGAATAACTTGGCAAGGCTGACTTGGGTCTCCGGGCGCAGCCACATGGCTTCGCCGGCTGCGGCGGCATCGAGCGGACGGGCACGGGTGAACGCTAAACTGTTGCGATCGATGTCACGGTCGGCGGCGCTCTTGGTGCTGCTGGCAGTCTTGTCGGTTTCCGCGGCCCATGCGCAGCTTTTCTCGACGCGCGCCTCCGAAGCCTACATGATAGATGCCGAAACCGGCACGATCCTCTTCTCCAAGGAGCCCGACAAGCTCATTCCGCCGGCTTCGCTCGCCAAGCTGATGACGCTGGAGATGGTCTTCCATGCCATCAAGACGGGTCGGCTCAACCTCGACGACCAGTTCTATATCAGCGTCAATGCCTGGAAGAATGGCGGGGCCGGATCCGGCGGCTCCACCATGTTCGCCAAGGTGAAGTCGTCGATCCGCCTGGAGGACCTGATCAGGGGGATGGCCGTCGTTTCCGCCAACGACGCCTGCATCGCGGTTGCCGAAGGCATGGCCGGCTCGGAAGAGAACTTCGCCCAGCTCATGACGGAGCGGGCGCATGCGCTCGGCTTAAGCCATATGGTCTTCAAGAATTCGACCGGCCTGCCGGCCGACGGACAGGTGGTCACCGTCAAGGAGCTTACCCTGCTCGGCCTGCACATCTGGCGCGAATATCCGGAGCTTTACCGCTATTTCGCCTTGCCGGACTTCACCTGGAACAAGATCACCCAGCGCAACCGCAATCCGCTGCTCAAGATGGATATCGGCGCCGACGGCATGAAGACGGGATTCACCGACGCTTCGGGCTACGCGATCGTGGGCTCGGTCGAGAAGGACGGCCGACGCCTGTTCGCCACGCTGAGCGGAATGTCGAGCGACGCCGAGCGCGCCGAGGAATCGCGCAAGATGCTCGACTGGGGAATGCGGGCATTCGCGAAATCCCAGCTTTTCGCGAGCGGCGAGACGGTCGCGCAGGCTTCCGTCTTCGGCGGAGCGCAATCGAGCGTCGCCCTGAAGGCGAAGGGTCCGGTATCGATCTTCGTGCCGCTCACCAACCGCGACCAGTTGAAGGCGCGTGTCGTCTATAAGGGGCCCCTGGTCGCTCCGGTGGAAGAAGGGATGCCGGCCGGCGAGCTGAAGGTATGGATCGGCGATACCCTCAGCCAGGAAACCCCGCTCTACACGGCCGAATCGGTCGGGAGCGGCACGATCTACCAGCGCGCCGTGAGCGCGATCGAGGAACTCGCGATCGGCTGGATGCGGTGAACGGGACGCAAAGTGTCCGCGTCGTCTTGACTGCCTTTGCCTTTCAGACCGCATGGATTTTCGCTGCCGGACCGCATAACTACTGAACGTGCGGCGAACGCCGCCTGAAAAATAGCGGTCAGGTAGCTCCAAGTGGCTCGTGGATTGTTCGTGACATTCGAAGGCGGGGAGGGCGCCGGCAAGTCTACCCAGATCCGCATGCTCGCGGATACGTTGCGCGCTTCCGGCCATGAGGTCGTCGTCACGCGCGAACCTGGAGGCTCGCCGGGCGCCGAGGCGGTCCGCCATGTCGTGCTTTCCGGGGCGGCCGAGCCATTCGGGCCCGAGATGGAGGCGATCCTCTTCGCGGCGGCGCGCGCCGATCACGTCGATCGCACCATCCGCCCGGCGCTCGAGCGCGGCGCAATCGTCCTTTGCGACCGCTTCGTCGATTCCTCGCGCGTCTATCAGGGCGTGACCGGCGGTCTCGATCCCTCCTTCATGGAAGAACTGGAACGGGCGACGGTGGAGGACATGATGCCCGATCTGACCCTGATCCTGGATATCGATCCGGAAGAAGGTTTGCGCCGGGCCGGCGCCCGGCGCGGCGCGTCCGAGGCGGACCGCTTCGAGAAGGAGGCGCTTTCCCTGCACAGGCGCCGCCGCAAGGCATTCCTGGCGATCGCGAAGGCCGAGCCGAAGCGGTGCAGGGTGATCGATGCCTCCCGGCCGGCCGCGAAGATCGCCGCCGAGATCGCGAATGCCGTCCAGATCGCGATCGAACGAAAGGGCCTGCCCGTGAAGGAGGCAACCGGCTGACCGATGTTCGAACGTCTCGCGCCCGAGCAATATGACAGCATTCCCGGTGTGCCGGAGCCATCGGAGAATCCACGGCTGATCGGCCATGAGGAAGAGGCGAGGCTTCTCGCCGCGACCTATCGCGCCGGCAGGCTGCACCATGCGATCCTCCTCGCCGGCCCGTTCGGCATCGGCAAGGCGACATTCGCCTTCCGGTTGGCGCATCACCTGTTGAAACATCCGCGCGCCGCCGAGGCGCCGGAGACATTCGAGAACGCCGATGTCGGTTCCGCGCTCTACCGGCAGATCGCCGGCGGCTCGCACCCGTCCATCCTGCACCTCACCCGGCCTTTCGACGACAAGCGGAAGGTGTTCCGGACGGTGGTGACGGTGGAGGAGATCCGGCGGGTCAACCGCTTCCTCTCCATGACGGCGCATGACGGCGGCTATCGGGTCGTCATCGTGGATCCGGCGGACGACATGAACACGAATGCGGCCAACGCGCTTCTGAAGAGCCTGGAAGAACCGCCCTCGCGGACGGTCTTCCTGCTGATCTCGCATTCGCCGGGACGGCTTCTGCCCACCATACGCTCGCGCTGCCAGACCGTGCGCCTGAAGCCGCTCGACGCGCAGTCGCTGCGCGCCGTCCTGCAGGTTCTCGAAACGGACCTGCCCTCGGAGCCGGCGGCGCTCGATGCGCTCGCCGGGCGCGCGCAGGGCAGCGCCCGCACGGCGATCCTGCTGACCCAGTTCGGCGGGCTGGAGATCGGCGGTGTGCTCGAAGGGATACTGGCGGCCTCGCGGTTCGACGTCGCCGAGGCTGCCCGGCTGGCCGACGCCGTGAGCGGCCGCGATCAGGCGATCCAGTTCGGGATATTCAACCGGTTGACGCTGGATGCGGTTGCCGACGCGGCGGACAGAGCGGCCTCCGCCGGCGAAATCGAGCGGGCAGGGCGCCTTTCCGATCTCTGGAGCGAGGCGAACGAGAAGATCCTCGAAACGGACGTCTACAATCTCGATCGCAAGCAGCACGCCGTCGGGTTGCTCGGCCGGATGCACGAGCTCATGCGCGGCTGACCGCACGCCGCGGGCGGGATGGCAATCGCGTTCCCGATGCGCTATCTGACCGCCACCCTGTTTGTCCGGAACCATTTCATGCCCGCCGAGAAATTCTATATCACCACGGCGATCTCCTATCCGAACGGCCGGCCGCATATCGGCCATGCCTACGAGTTGATCGCGACCGATGCGCTGGCCCGCTTCCAGCGCCTGGACGGCAGGGAAGTCTTCTTCCTGACCGGCACGGACGAGCACGGCATCAAGATGCTGCAGACCGCGCGCAAGGAAGGCATCACCGCGCGCGAGCTCGCGGACCGCAATTCCCGGCTTTTCCGCGACATGGCCCGGCTGCTCGATGCATCGAACGACGATTTCATCCGCACGACGGAAAAGCGGCACTACGAATCCTCGCAGGCCATCTGGAAGGCGATGGCGGCGAACGGCGACATCTACAAGGGCGGCTATGCCGGTTGGTATTCGGTCCGCGACGAGGCCTATTACGGCGAGGAGGAGACCCAGCTTCGCGAGGACGGCGTGCGCTACGGGCCCCAGGGCACACCCGTGGAATGGGTCGAGGAGGAGAGCTATTTCTTTCGCCTTTCCGCCTATCAGGACCGGCTGCTGGAACTCTATGAAAGCCGACCCGACTTCATCGGCCCGGCCGAGCGTCGCAACGAGGTGATGAGCTTCGTCCGCTCCGGCCTGAAGGACCTTTCCATTTCGCGCACCACATTCGACTGGGGTGTTCCCGTGCCGGGCGACGAGAAGCACGTCATGTATGTGTGGGTCGATGCGCTCACCAACTACATTACGGCCGTCGGCTATCCCGATGAAAAATCCGAGAAATGGCGCTTCTGGCCGGCAGACGCGCACATCATCGGCAAGGATATCGTCCGTTTCCATTCGGTGTATTGGCCGGCCTTCCTGATGTCGGCCGGCATCGAACTGCCGAAGCGGGTCTTTGGCCACGGCTTCCTGTTCAACCGCGGGGAGAAGATGTCGAAGTCGGTCGGCAACGTCGTCGATCCGTTCGCGCTGGTCGAGCATTACGGGCTGGACCAGGTGCGCTATTTCCTGCTGCGCGAAGTGCCGTTCGGACAGGACGGCAGCTATAGCCATGAGGCCATCGTCAACCGCACCAATGCCGATCTGGCCAACGATCTCGGCAACCTGGCGCAGCGCTCGCTATCGATGATCGCCAAGAACTGCGGCGGCGCGGTGCCGGAAAGGGGCAAACCGGCGGAGGCCGACCGTGCGATCCTGGCGATGGCGGACGCCGCGCTCGATACCGCGCGCAAGGCGATGGCCGAGCAGGCAATCCATGTGGCGCTCGCCTCGATTTTCGGCGTCGTGTCCGAAGCCAACCGCTATTTCGCCGGGCAGGAGCCCTGGGCGTTGCGCAAGACCGATCCGGCGCGCATGGGGACGGTTCTCTACACGACGGCCGAAACGATCCGGCGCGTGGCCATCCTCTGCCAGCCCTTCATGCCGGGCTCGGCGGCGCAATTGCTCGATCTGCTCGCGGTGCCGGCGGACCGGCGGCGCTTCGCCGACCTCGGCGAGAAGGGCGCGCTGGTTCCCGGAACGGCTCTGCCGGCGCCGCAGGGCGTCTTTCCGCGCTATGTCGAAACCGAGCCGGCCAAGTAGCTTGGCGATGCTCGTCGACAGCCATTGCCATCTGGATTTCCCGGATTTCGCCGAGGAACGTGACGCGGTCGTGGCGCGGGCCAAAGAGGCCGGTGTCGGCATGATGGTGACCATCTCGACGCGGGTGAAGCGCTTCGAGAGCGTCCTTGCGGTCGCAGAGGCTTACGACAACGTCTTCTGCTCCGTCGGGACGCATCCGCACAATGCCGCCGAGGAGACCGACGTCACGACCGCGCAGCTCGTCGAGTTTTCGGCGCATCCGAAGGTCGTGGCGATCGGCGAAGCGGGCCTCGACTATTTCTACGACCGCTCGCCGCGCGACGTGCAGGCGGAAGTCTTCCGCCGCCATATCGCGGCCGCGCGGACAACCGGTCTTCCTTTGGTCATCCACTCGCGCGATGCCGATTCCGACATGGAATCGATCTTGCGCGACGAAAGAGGGAAGGGCGCTTTCCCTTTCATTCTGCACTGTTTTTCCTCCGGTGCCGCCCTGGCGCAGGCGGGCGTGGAACTCGGCGGCTATGTCTCCTTCTCCGGTATCCTGACCTTCAGGAAGTCGGAGGAACTGCGCGACATCGCAGGAACCATTCCCCGCGACCGGCTGCTCGTCGAGACGGATGCCCCCTATCTTGCGCCCGTGCCGTTCCGCGGCAAGCGAAACGAACCCGCCTATGTCGCCCACACGGCGGCAGTGCTGGCCGAGACGATCGGCATGAGCGCCGACGAGGTCGCCGCGCTGACGACGGAAAACTTCTTCCGATGCTTCTCGAAGGTGCCGCATCCAGCGGCCGAGAGCGCCTGAAACGTGACCGACATGCTCCGCCTGACCATCCTCGGCTGCGGCTCCTCGCCCGGCACGCCGCGCATCACAGGCGACTGGGGCGAATGCGATCCCGCAAACCCGAAGAACCGCCGGCGGCGGGCGGCGGCTATGGTGGAGCGGATCTCGGACCGTGGCGTGACGACCGTCGTCATCGACACCGGACCGGATTTCCGCGAGCAGATGATCGACGCCCGCGTCGAGCGCATCGACGCCGTCCTCTATACGCATCCCCACGCCGACCATATCCACGGCATCGACGATCTGCGCGGCTATGTGCTGGCGCAGCGCAGGCTGATGGACATTCATGCCGACAAGCCGACGCTGGAGCGGCTCGAGGAAGCGTTCGGCTATTGCTTCGAGACCCCGCCGGGAAGCTCTTATCCGCCGATCCTCAAGGCCCATACGATCGCCCATGATGAAAAGGTGATCATAGAAGGAGAGGGGGGTCCCCTCACCTTCGAGCCGTTGCCCCAGATTCACGGCGACATCATTTCGCTCGGCTTCCGCATCGGGGACATCGCCTATTGTCCCGACGTGAGCCACTTTCCGGCGGAAACCGCCGCCGCACTGCAGGGTCTCGATGTGCTCGTGCTCGACGCCTTGCAATATAAACGTCACCCGAGCCATTTTTCCCTTGAGGAAGCGCTCGAGTGGATCGAGCGGCTGAAGCCGAAGCACGCCGTGCTGACCCATATGCACATACCGCTGGACTATGAGACCGTGCGTGCGGAAACACCGGACCATATTGAACCGGCCTTCGACGGGATGATCATAGAACGACCATATGAATCAGATCTTTGACAGGATAAGCTGAACCATGGCAGGAAGCATCGACCGCGTGAGCCAGGCCGCGCGGGACGCAGGGCTGGCGATCGAAATCCGCCGAATGGGCGAATCGACCCGTACCGCGCAGGATGCCGCCAATCAGTGCGGATGCGCGGTCGGCCAGATCGTGAAATCGCTGATCTTCGAAGGCGAGACGAGCGGCAGGCTCGTTCTTTTCCTCGTCGCCGGCGACCGGCAGCTCGATCTCGGCAAGGCCGCCGCATTGGCGGGCGAAAAGCTGAAGCGCGCCGATCCGCGCCGCATCCGGGACGAGACCGGCTTTGCCATCGGCGGTGTCTCGCCGATCGGCCACAAGGTCGCGATACCGGCCTATGCCGACCGGACGCTGCTGGCGCACGACCTCGTCTGGGCCGCGGCCGGCGCGCACGATGCGGTGTTCTCGGCGCAACCCGGTGCGCTGATCGCCGCTGCCGGGGCCACCGCGCAGGATCTCGCGTCGTGATCGGCCGCAACTGGTAGCCCGGCATGACCGGCCGCGTCGTTAACCCTGATCGTTATCGGCGGATGCCGTGGAAGAACGGCGGCGGTGAAACCATTGAGATCGCAATATTTCCGTCCGGCGCCGGCCTCGACGATTTCGGCTGGCGCATCAGCACCGCGACGGTTGCGTCGGATGGGCCGTTCTCGATTTTCGAAGGCATCGACCGGACGCTTTGCGTGCTGTCCGGCAGCGGAATTTCTCTTGCGGTTGACGATGCCGAAGCCCTGGCTCTCGACCCGGACAGCCCGCCGTTTTCCTTTCCGGCCGACGCACCGGCCGTCGCGCGGTTGATCGGCGGACCGATCGTCGATCTCAACGTCATGACGCGCCGCTGCGCCTGGCGGCACGCGGTCCGTCGCCATCGGATGGAGGCCGGCGACACCGTGGCGCTCGATGCGGCGGCCATGCAGACGATCGTCTTTTGCCGAAGCGGCTTCGTCGATGCGGATGGCGGAAGCGGGTCGATGCCGCTCACTTCGAATGCGACGCTCATCATCGAGAAGGGCTTCGGGCGCTGGCAGCTTCGCGCGAATAAACCCTCGGTCGTTTTCGTCATCCTGATCGACCCGGCGAACGGCTGAATGCGGAAATCCCGGATTTCCGATATCCGTTAGTTCCATAATCTATCTTATGCGACAATCGTTGAGACGTCGAAGGCCACCATATCGGCCGCGATCCTGCCTTCCCTGTCTATGAATAGCGGCCGATGCCCAGGCCACCGATGTCGATCGCAGGTTCCTTGCCGCAGATGACGTCGGCAAGAACGCTTGCCGAGCCGCACGCCATGGTCCAGCCGAGCGTGCCGTGGCCCGTGTTGAAATAGAGACGATCGAGCGCCGTTGCGCCCAGGATCGGCGGTCCGTCCGGCGTCATCGGGCGCAGCCCGCACCAGAAGCTGGCCTGGCGCGGATCGCCGCCTTGCGGAAAAAGCTCGCCGAAGGAATGCTCCAGCGCCGCACGGCGACCGGGCCTGAGCGTGGTGTCGAAGCCGGCGACCTCGGCCGTGCCCCCTACGCGTATGCGGTCGCCGAGCCTGGTAATCGCGGTCTTGTAGGTCTCGTCCATGACCGTCGACACCGGCGCCCCGGCTTCGTCGGCAATCGGGATGGTCAGCGAATAGCCCTTTACGGGAAAGACGGGAATGGCGATGCCGAGCCGGCGGGCCGCGACGGCCGAATAGCTGCCGAGGGCCAGCACATAGGCATCCGCCGAGCGCGGCCCGCGCGAAGTCTCCGCGCCGGTGACGCTCCGGCCCTCGGTCGTGATCCGATGGAGCTCCGTCTTGTACGAGAAGCGCACGCCGAGCGCCGCCGCTGCCGCGGCAAGCCGCGTCGTGAACAGCTGGCAGTCGCCCGTCTCGTCGCCCGGAAGCCTCAGCCCGCCGACGAATTCCGCCTTCGCGTGCGCCAGCGCAGGCTCGGCCGCGATGCAGCCCTGTCGGTCCAGCACCTCGTAGCCGACCGCGAACTGCTGGAGGATCTCGACATCCTTCGCCACGCCGTCGAGCTGCTGGCGGGTGCGGAACAATTGCAGCGTGCCGAGGCTGCGCTCGTCATAGGCGATGCCCGTCTCGGTCCGAAGCTGCCGCAGGCAGTCGCGGCTGTATTCGGCGAGCGGCACCATGCGCGCCTTGTTGACGGCGTATCGCTTCGACGTGCAGTTGCGCAGCATGCTGAGCAGCCACGCCCACATGTAAGGATCGGCCTTGGGACGGATGACCAGCGGGCCGTGCTGCATGGTCAGCCATTTGATGGCTTTCAGCGGCACGCCCGGACCGGCCCAGGGCGAAGCGTATCCGGGTGAGATCTGCCCGGCATTGGCGAAGCTGGTCTCGTCGCCGGGGCCTTCGCGACGCTCGACTACTTCGACCTCGTGCCCGGCTCTGGCCAGATAATAGGCCGTCGTCACGCCGATGACGCCACCACCCAGGACCAACACCTTCATGCCCCGATCTCCAATTTTTGCCCGAAACCCGACGGCGCCATCTACGCCGCCGACGGTCCCGGATCGTCGAAGCCGTCCGCGCCGACCGGCACCGGCCTCTCGAACGAGGCATTATGGATCAGCCGGAGAGCCGGCCTCCCTTGCATCGAAGATTTCCGCTTGTCCATGGCTTCTTCCTTCTCCCGCTTCACGGCTTCGGGCTGGTAATGGACCTTCTCCAGCACGATGCGCTCCTCGACGCCGTCGCGTTTCCGTAAACGGAACGCCTCGCCTTCGGCAAGGCCGAGAAGCGCGAGGCCGCGCGGCGTGGTGATCGACAGGAAGAGGCCGACCGGCGAGGAGGCCTGCCCGTTCGAAAGCACCCGCGTGTCGGGATCACGGCCATCGACGCTGAAGGCGACGCGGCTGCTCAGCGTCGCGACGTTGGGCGGAACGTCGTCGCGGAAGACGACCAGAGCCGATTCGAGCTTGTCGCGCAGGAGAGGCGCGAGCGGATCGTCCCTGCCGAGGCAGCGGTCGCGCATGATTTCCAGGATGGTGAAGTCCTTCGTGGTCAGGATGCAGCTGTTGTTCGACATCACAGTTCTCCATCGCTCCGCCGCGGGAGCGGTTCGTTGAAACGACAGTGGAGATCCCCTGCCCGCGCGATGCGCGGCGCAGGGGCTACGATCCTGCGATGAGGCAGCCTCCGAAGAGCATGAGGCGGCAGGGCGGCGTGTTCACTTCACGCCACCTGGAAGTCGGGCCGAGGAGTCGTGGCGGCGCCCGAGCCCGAAGGCTCGACGCTTTCGACCGTCAGCCGCCGGTTCCTGCCGTCGCGAGCGGTCCAGTCGATGGACTGCCCGGAGGAAAGCCCGACCAGCGCAATGCCGACAGGAGTGAGGATGGACACCCTGCCCTCGGCGATGTCGGCTTCGTCGGGAAAGACAAGGGTGACGGTCCTGTCCTCTCCGGCATCGGTGGTGAAGCGCAAGGTCGAGCCCATCCGGACCACGTCGGCCCGGAGCTTGTTGTCGTCGACGATCCGGGCGCGCTCGAGTTCGTCGAGCAGCTGATCGGCAAGAGAAGCGTTCCTGCTGACGAAGGATTCGGCGAGCCGTGTCAGCCGCTCGTGATCCGAGCGTGTAAGGGTGATGGCCGGCTTGCGCCTTGTGTGGGTCGCGGGAGCCATTCCTGACCTCCTGTGGCATTGGACCACGGGCAAGCAAGCACCGCGGTATTTTCTATTCATGATGTTGGTTTGATGTCGCTCGGCGGCTTCGCATCGTCCCGCCTTGCGGGGAAGCTTGCCTATGCCCCGCGGCCGGGGCGCGACGCGACCGGGCCGGGGGTCAGTATCCCGCGATGGGATACACCCGATTGAGAAGAATGGTGAGGCGCGTCGCAAACATGCCGCGAAGGTGGGGGTCCCGGGCGTGAAAGTCAAGCTCTCCCCCGCCGGCCGGCAAATGCTTCCTTCGCTCGGGCCTAGTGGAGCGGATTTGACATTTGAGTCCGGGTTACGTCACGCGTCGTTCTCAAATGTCAAATTCAAAGCTCCATCGGAATCATTGACTGCTAGTGGTCCTTTGATTCCGACATCTGCCTGAGAGCACTGCACAACGGATGCAAATGTCGGAATCGGACCACTAGATCGCTCCTGTGGACAAGCGGCAACGGCGCGGCGCCGCCATATGCCGGTCGATGTTCCGAGGATAGTATCCGCCGATGAAACCATCCAAGGACATTTCCCGCCTGCTTGAAATCATGACGGCCCTCAGGACGCCGGTGACCGGTTGTCCGTGGGACCTCGAGCAGGATTTCGCGTCGATCGCGCCCTATACGCTGGAAGAAGCCTACGAGGTTGCAGACGCGATCGAGCGCAGGGACATGGACGATCTGCGCGACGAGTTGGGGGATCTGCTCCTGCAGGTCGTGTTCCATGCCCGCATGGCGGAGGAACTGGGCGAATTCGCCTTCGGCGACGTGGTCGAGGCCATCACGACGAAGATGATCCGCCGCCACCCGCATGTCTTCGGACCGGAAGGCGTGCGCGGCGCCAAGCTTGCCAAGGGCATGTGGGACAGGATCAAGGCCGAGGAGAAGGCGGAACGCCGCGCCGCCCGGCTCGCCCGCGGGCTGGATCCGGAAGATCATGGCCAGGGCTTCCTTGACGGCATCCCGCCGGCCCTGCCCGCCCTCGTGCGCGCCCTGAAGCTGCAGCAGAAGGCGGCACAGGTCGGCTTCGACTGGAAGGAGGCCGAGCCGATCCTCGACAAGATCGAGGAGGAGATCGGGGAATTGCACGAAGCTGTCGAGAGCGGCGACCGGGGCGCGATGACCGACGAATTCGGCGACGTTCTCTTCGCGCTCGTCAATTATGGCCGGCATCTTGGCATCGACGCGGAGGCGGCGCTGCGGCAAACGAACGAAAAGTTCCGCAGCCGCTTCCACAGCGTCGAGCGCCGGCTCGACGAGAGCGGAAGCAGCCTCGAGGCCGCCACGCTCGACGAGATGGAAAGCCTCTGGCAACGGGCGAAGAAGGTGGGGTGAAATCCCCTACCTCTTGAGCGGCCGGCCCAGCCGTCCCTCGATCTCGTCCCGTGCCGCCTCGGTCGTCAGTATCTCCATGGAGACGCTGCCATCCTCGTTGTCGCGGCGCTCCAGCACGGTGCCCTTGCGATAGACGAAATCCGTCAGGCCGAGCTTGTCCGCAGGGAGCGTGACTTCCATTCGCTCCAGTTCGCCGGCGATACGCGTTTCGATATGGTCGAGCAGGATCGGGATGCCCTCGCCCGTGATGGCGGATATGGCGAGCGGCGGAAGCCGGTTCGCGCCGACCGGCTCGTTCAGGATTTCGGCCCCGTCGCCGTCCAGCCGGTCTATCTTGTTCCATACCTCGATGACGTGAACCGGATCGGTCGCATCCACGCCAAGATCGGCCAGGATGCGCTCGACGTCGGCCGCCTGGGCCGCGGTATCCGGGTCGGAAATGTCGCGCAGGTGAAGCACCAGATCGGCCTCGACGACTTCCTCCAGCGTAGCCCTGAAGGCGGCGATGAGATGCGTCGGCAGGTCCGAGATGAAGCCCACCGTGTCGGACAGGATCACGGTCGTGCCGTGCGGCAGGCGAAGCCGGCGCAGCGTCGGGTCGAGCGTCGCGAACAGCATGTCCGCGGACATCACGTCCGCACCGGTCAGCCGGTTGAAGAGCGTCGACTTGCCGGCATTGGTGTAGCCCACGATGGCGACGATCGGATACGGCACCTTCTTGCGTTTGGCGCGGTGGAGTTCGCGCGTCCGGCGCACCGTCTCCAGTTCCTTGCGGAGCTTGACGATCTTCTCCTGAAGGATGCGGCGGTCCGCCTCGATCTGGGTCTCGCCGGGGCCCCCGAGGAAGCCCGCGCCGCCGCGCTGCCGCTCGAGGTGCGTCCAGCTTCGCACCAGCCTGCCCTTCTGGTAGTTCAGATGCGCCAGCTCGACCTGGAGCGCCCCTTCCTTGGTGCGGGCACGCTCGCCGAAAATCTCAAGAATGATACCTGTCCGGTCCACTACTTTTGCGTTCAACCCCTTTTCGAGGTTACGCTGCTGAACCGGCGTCAGCGCATGGTCGAACACGACGAGTTCCGCCTTGCGTTCGGCGATGATGGCGGCGAGTTCCTCGATCTTGCCGAGGCCGATCAGGGTGGCGGGCCGCGCCGCCGACACGTTCACTATTTCGTGATGGACCGGCTCCAGGCCGATGGCGCGGGCCAATCCGAGCGCTTCCTCCAGCCTCGCCGCCGGCGATCTCGTCGGCGATTCGGCGCTCTCCCGCTGGCCGCGCGACAGGACAGGGACGACCACCACCGCCCTGCCCGTCCCGGATGCCCGCCCGGCGGAAGCGTGCGGCTTGGCCCGGCGAGGCTTGCTCTCTTTTGCGATGTCCTTGGCCAATCAGGAATCCCGGGCGTTCTCCTCGCTATCGAACATCTGGACCGGTTGGCTGGGCATAATCGTCGAGATGGCATGCTTGTAGACAAGCTGGGAGTGCCCGTCGCGCCGCAACAGCACGCAGAAATTGTCGAAGGACGTTACCACGCCCGTCAATTTCACGCCGTTGATCAGGAATATCGTAAGCGGGTTTTTGTTCTTTCTTACCGAATTTAGGAAAAGATCCTGCAGGTTTTGGGTTCGTTCCGCCATTGTTGTTGTCTTTCACGTGTCCCCGTTGCGGTGCGCACTATAGCGCAAGATCAGAGCGGCGGCGTCAACCGTACACTTCAAGGGCTTTTGCCGCCAGACTAGACAAGCAAAACGAGTTTACGGGCCGCGCCGCACTTTATGCGGTTATCAGGCAACGGTTTTTTCCGCAACGTCAAAAAACGCCTCACGCAACGTCAGGGAAACGGAGCCGGGGTGGCCGTTGGCGACGGTCGTGCCATCGATCTCGACGACCGGCATGACGACGGTGGTGGCCGATGTGATGAAGGCCTCGCGCGCCGACTTCGCCTCTTCGACCGTGAAGGCGCGCTCTTCCACAACCAAGCCGAGCTTCTTCGCCACATCCATGACGGTCGCCCGCGTGATGCCCCGCAGGATGCCCATATCGGCCGGTCGCGTCACCAGCCTCCCGTCCTTGCTGACGATCCAGGCATTGGTCGAGCCGCCTTCCTTGACGGTGCCGTCCGGATCGACGAACCAGGCCTCCTGCGCGCCGGCCTCCTTTGCCTGCTGCTTGGCAAGCGCGTTGGGCAGGAGCCCGACGGTCTTGATGTCCACGCGCTCCCAGCGGTTTTCGGGCACGGTGATGATCTTGATCCCGTTGGCGGCGCGCCTGGCGATGGCAAGCGGATCGGTGCGCTTGGCGGTGACCACGAGGGCCGGCTTAACCGTAGCAGCCGGAAAGACGTGGTCGCGCGGCGCCACGCCCCGGCTGACCTGGAGATAGACCATTCCGTTGACGACGCCATTGCGGCGGATGACCTCGCGCAGCACGGTCACCAGCGCGGACCGGTGCATGGGCCAGGCGATGCGCAATTCGCGGAGCGAGCGGTCCAGCCTGTCGAGATGGCGCGGCATGTCGATGATGAAGCCGCGCGCGACCTCGCAGACTTCATAGACGGCGTCTGCGAACTGGTAGCCGCGATCCTCGACATGCACCATGGCTCTGGCGTGCGGGACGTAGCGCCCGTTGACATAGGCAATGCGCGGCATGGACTCACCCGGGAAAAAGCAGCGGATAGGGAGTAGCGAATAGCGGATGGGGGAACAAGGCGAAAGCGGCGGCGAGCAGGCGCTTCGCTTGCGTCCTGTTCGCGGCTCGCTGTTCGCCTTCTACACCCCGAGCGATTTGAGCTTCCGGTGCAGCGCCGAGCGCTCCATGCCGATGAATTCGGCCGTCCGCGAAATGTTGCCCCCGAAGCGGTTGATCTGCGCGATCAGATATTCCTTCTCGAACATCTCGCGCGCTTCGCGCAGCGGCAGCGCCATGATGTGCTGATCCGACTGGCTGGGCGTGCGCGGCATCACGTCGCCGATCTCCTGCGGCAGGAGATCGGCGGTGATGGGAGCCTCGGCGTCATCGCCGCGCGCCAGGATCATCAGTCGCTCGATGTTGTTGCGGAGCTGGCGGACATTGCCCGGCCAGTTGTGGGCCTGGATGACGGCGAGCGCGTCGTTGCCGATGCGGCGCGGCCTGATACCGGCCTGGCCGGCGATCTGGCGCATGAAGAAATCGACGAGGAACGGGATGTCCTCGCGCCTTTCCGAAAGCGGCGGAACCATCACCGGCACGACAGCCAGGCGATGGTAGAGATCCTCCCGGAATCGCCCCTCGGCGATCAGTCCCTCGAGATTCTGCGCGGTCGAGGAGATGATGCGGACATCCACCTTGACCCGCTTCGTGCCCCCTACCCGCTCGAACTGCTGGTCGACGAGCACGCGCAGGATCTTGTTCTGGGTCTCGCGCGGCATGTCGGCGACCTCGTCGAGATAGAGGATGCCGCGATGCGCCTCCTCCAGCGCGCCGACCTTGCGCTCCGAACCGTTCGATTCGGTGCCGAAGAGCTCGATCTCCATGCGTTCCGGCGTGATCGTCGCGGCGTTGAGCGAAACGAACGGGCCGCCTGCCCGCGAGGAATGGGCGTGGATCGCGCGCGCCACCACCTCCTTGCCGGAACCGGACGGGCCGATGATCATGACGCGGCTGTTCGTCGGGGCGACGCGTTCGATCGTCTGGCGGAGCTGGTTGATCGCCGTGGACGTGCCGAGAAGCTCATGCGTGTCGCCGCTGCGCTTCTTCAGGTCGCTGACCTCGCGCCGCAGCTTCGAGGTCTCCAGCGCCCGCTCGGCGATGAGGATCAGCCGGTCGGCCTTGAACGGCTTCTCGATGAAATCGTAGGCGCCCCGGCGGATCGCCGAGACCGCCGTCTCGATCGTGCCGTGGCCCGAGATCATCACCACAGGCAAATTGGGATGAAGCGTCTTGATCTCGTCGAGCAAAGCCAGGCCGTCGAGGCGCGATCCCTGCAGCCAGATGTCGAGAAAGACGAGGCGCGGCACACGGTCCGCGATCGCGGCGAGCGCGCTGTCGCTGTCGTACGCCGTACGCGTCTCGTGGCCTTCGTCGTTCAGGATTCCGGCGACGAGTTCGCGGATGTCTTCCTCGTCGTCGACGATGAGAATGTCAGATGCCATTTTCGACCTGTTCCGGTTCGTTGTGGGCCGCCCCGCCCACGGTTGTCTCCGTTTTTCCTTCCGCCGCCGGCGGCAGGATGATCCGGATCATCGCTCCCTTCCCCCCGTGGAATTCCTGCGGAGCATCGTGCAGCTCCAGCCGGCCGCCATGGTCCTCGACGATCTTCTTCACGATCGCGAGCCCGAGGCCGGTGCCCTTCTCGCGCGTCGTCATGTAAGGCTCGAGAAGACGCTGGCGGTTCTCGCGAGGCAGGCCCTTGCCGTTGTCGACGACGTTGACCTCGATGATGCCGTCCTTCGCGGCCGCAGTGATGCGAATGACGCCGGGTTCGACGCTTTCCCGTTCGACGGACTCTATGCTTTCGGCGGCATTCTTGATGACGTTGCCGAAGGCCTGCGCGAGCAGCCGGCTGTCAAAAGTGCCGGTCAGGGGCCCCGAGCCGAGGTCCCGTTCGAAGGTGATGTCGGGCCGGCTGACCTCGACGAGGAAGGAGGCCTCGCGCAACGGCTCGCGCAGATCGAGCATCTTCATTTCCGGCTTCGGCATGCGCGCGAAGGCGGAGAACTCGTCCACCATGCGTCCGATGTCGCCGACTTGGCGAATGATGGTATCGGTGCACTGGTCGAATATCTCGCGATCCTCGGTGATCGCCTTGCCGAAGCGTCGCCGGATACGCTCGGCCGAAAGCTGGATCGGGGTCAGCGGATTCTTGATTTCGTGCGCGATGCGGCGCGCGACGTCCGCCCAGGCGCTCGTCCGCTGCGCCGTCACCAGATCCGTGATGTCGTCGACGGTCACCACATAGGACCAGTCGTCCGAGGTGCTCGCCCGGCCGGACTCACGCTGTTCCGGTGTCACCTGCACGTTGAAGGTCCGTTCAGCGCCGGCGCGGTAGAACGTGACCTGTTCGCGATAGACCGGCCTTCGCGACGCCCGGGCGATCTGGAACACCCGGCCGACATGCGGCAGGATGGAAGACAGGTTCTTTCCGAGGGACGCCTTCGCGGAAATGGCGAGCATGGTCTCGGCGGAGCGGTTGACGATGGTGATCACGCCCTGCGAATCGACGCCGATGACGCCGGCCGTCACCCCGGCGAGCACGGCTTCGGAAAAGCGCCGCCTCTCGTCGATCACGTCCGTGGCGGCGATCAGTTCGTCCCGCTGCGACTTCAGTTGCGCGATCATCGTGTTGAAGGTGTCGCCAAGGCTGGCGACATCGCCATCCGATGCACGGACCGGCACGGACACGTCGAGATTGCCTGTCGATACCTCGTCTGCCGCGCCGATGAGCTGGCGGATCGGCCGCACCAGACGGTCGGCCACAGCGATGCCCGTCCAGATCGCGGCCAGCACCACGACCAGCGTCAGGCCGAGATAGAGCAGCGCAAAGGCGATCTGTGTGACCCGCCTGTTGGCGCCGAGCGCGCTGTAGTCGGCGACATTCGCCTTGACGATCTGGCGCGCCCGGATCACCTGCGGGTCGACCAGCCGGATCGTGTAGAGATAGAGGTCCGGTATCTCGCGCAGCTTGACGATCGACCCGACGATGTTGCGTATCCTCGGCTCGATCAGCACGGGCAGCCCGTCGGCCGCCTGATGCACCGCCTGGATCGGCGGCTCCGGCATCGGGAAATCCGACTTGGTGTCCGCCTCGATGACAAAGGAGCCGTCCGACTTGATCAGCGCGGCGTCCGCGAGCTGGCGACCGGTCGCCTGCTGGCTCATCAGGTTGCGGAAGCCGTTGCGGTCGAGATCGTAGAGCGAACGCGCCTCGTCCAGCACATAGGCCATGGAAAGCGTCGTGCCCTGCAGGTTCTGCGCGTTCTCCCGCACATAGGCCTCGGCGATCGAAAGCGACGAGTTGATGATGGTCTTCGTCCGGATCTCGAACCAGCGGTCGAGGCCGATATTCAGGGTGATCGAGGCGACGATGGCCACCACCACGGCCGGGATGATCGCGACAAGCGAAAACAGCGAGACGATGCGCACATGCAGCCGCGCGGCCGCCTTTCCGCGCCGCCGGCTCGTCACGATGCGGTGCGCCTCGCGCGCGATCAGGCCGGCGAGGACAAGGATGAAAACCGCGTTGATGACGATAAGGGCGAGCGTCGTCGACTCATCCGGGACGAGCGGAGTGAGGCCGGTCAGGATGACGAAGGAGCCCGCTGCCGTCAGCAGCGCGCAGACGACCGCCACGACCCCAGGCAGGACGAGAACACGGCGCCTTTCAGGGCCCGATACCTGGGGAATCACATTTGAGCTGTCGAGGTTGGCTTGGACCGCCATGTCGCGTCTTACGCTGCTTCGCTGCGTGGCACTTATGCAACGCAATGTGGCGAGAATGCAACAAAGCGGTGGCGAGCGTGACTAATCCTGTCTCGATCCACGATAAACGCTGACGCCGAGTTCACGGATCTTCTTGCGCAGCGTGTTGCGGTTGAGCCCAAGCAGCTCCGCGGCCTTGATCTGGTTGCCGCGGGTGGCGGTCATGGAGGCCAGCACAAGCGGATATTCGACTTCCGCGAGAATACGCTGGTAGAGGCCGGCAGGCGGCAGATCGCGGCCGAACGACGCGAAATAACCCTGCAGATAGCGTTCGACCGCCTGCCCGATGGCGATATCGTCCGACGGCAACCCGTCCCCGCCGGAGCCGGGGCGATCACCTGTCTTGAGTTCGGTCTCGATGATCTCCCGCGAGATCTCGTCCTGTGGATAGAGGGCGGCGAGCCGCCGGACGAGGTTCTCCAGTTCGCGCACGTTGCCGGGCCAAAGGTATCGCTTCATCAGATCGATTCCCCCCGCCGCGATCCGCTTGGGCTGAAGCCCCTCGCGTTCGACCTGCCGGAAGAAATGGCGCACCAGATCGGGAATATCCTCGGAGCGTTCCCTGAGCGGCGGCAGGCGAAGCGGCACGACGTTCAGCCGATAGAACAGGTCCTCGCGGAAGAGGCCCTGGTTGATTAGGGCGCGCAGGTCCTTGTTGGTCGCCGCGACGATACGCACGTCGGTGCGTATCGGCATGCGACCACCGACGGTGGTGTATTCGCCCTGCTGCAGTACTCTGAGCAGCCTGGTCTGCGCTTCCATCGGCATGTCGCCGATCTCGTCGAGGAAGAGCGTGCCGCCATCGGCCTGCTCGAAGCGGCCTGTCGATCGCGCCTGGGCGCCGGTAAAGGCGCCTTTCTCGTGCCCGAACAGTTCCGATTCGATCAGGTCGCGCGGGATGGCCGCCATGTTGATGGCGACGAAGGGACCGTTGCGGCGGCGGCCATATTCATGGAGAGCACGCGCCACCAGTTCCTTGCCGGTTCCCGATTCGCCCGAGATCATCACCGTCAGGTCGGTCTGCATCAGCCGCGCGAGCACGCGGTAGATGTCCTGCATCGCCGGCGAACGGCCGACGAGCGGCATCGATTCCGGCTGCTCCTCCGCCCGGATATCGCGACTGCCGCCTCTCGGCTCGGCCAGCGCCCGCCCGACGATGTTGAGGAGTTCCGTCAGGTCGAACGGCTTCGGCAGGTACTCGTAGGCCCCCCGTTCCGAGGCGCGGATCGCGGTCATGAAGGTGTTTTGGGCGCTCATCACGATGACCGGCAGGTCGGGCCTGATCTTCTTGATGCGCGGCAGCATGTCGAAGGCGTTCTCGTCCGGCATGACCACGTCGGTGATGACGAGGTCGCCGTCGCCGGCCGAGACCCAGCGCCAAAGCGTCGCCGCGTTCGACGTGATCCTCACATCGTGGCCTACGCGCGACAGCGCCTGATTCAGCACGGTGCGGATCGCCGCATCGTCGTCGGCGACGAGGATCTGTCCGTGCGCGTTCATGGCCTGGCCTCCATCGCGGCCCCTGCTTCCGCTTCGCCCGACGCCCCCCGCCACGCCGGCATCAGGACGCGGAAAATCGTGCCTCGCGGCGTCGGCTCGCACTCGATGACGCCGCCATGCTCGCCGACGATCTTGGCGACGAGCGCCAGGCCGAGGCCCGAACCGTTCGGCTTGGTGGTGATGAAGGGGTCGAAGAGGATCGGCAATATGTCTTCCGGCACGCCGGAGCCGTTGTCGCGGACGCAGAATTCCAGCGGCAGCGATACGCGGTCCTGCGTGCCGGGCACGGAAAGCCGGATGCCGGGCCGGAACGCGGTCGAGAGCACGATCTCGCCGCCCTCCTCGCGGCCGATCGCCTCGGCGGCGTTCTTGACCAGATTGAGGAAGACCTGGATCAACTGGCCGCGGTTGCCGAAGACGGGCGGCAGCGAGGGGTCGTAGTCCTCGACGATGCGAATATGGCGGCCGAAGCCGTTCCGGGCGATCGCCTTCACATGGTCGAGCACGACATGGATGTTGACGGCGGAGCGCTCGATCGGCCGCTCGTCCGAGAAGACTTCCATCCGGTCGACCAGCGAGACGATACGATCGGTCTCGTCGGTGATCAGGCGGGTCAGCGCCCGGTCGTCGCCGGAGACCGCGCTTTCCAGGAGTTGCGCGGCGCCCCTTATGCCGGAGAGCGGGTTCTTGATCTCGTGCGCCAGCATGGCCGCCAGCCCCGTCACCGAGCGCGCCGCGCCGCGGTGCGTCATCTGGCGATCGATCTTGTCCGCCATCGAGCGTTCCTGCAGCATGACGACAACGGCGCCTGGAATCTCCGGCACCGGGGCGACATAGATATCGACGATCTTCTCGGCGCCGATGCGGGGGGAAGAGATGTCGACGCGGTATTCATTGACCGGCGCGCGCCGGTCGCGCACCTGCTCGACAAGGGTAAGCAACGGACTGCCGAAGGGCACGAAGCTTGCCAGCCTGTGCCGAGCCATGAAGACGGCGCTCGCCCGGAAGAAGTCTTCCGCGTCGGCATTGGCGAAAGTGATGAAATTGTCCGGCCCGACCATGATGACGGGATGGCGGATCGTGTCGAGCACGATCTTGGCCGGATCGACGGACGGCAAGCTGCGCGCCGGAGCGGTGTTCATGCGGCAATCTTCCCCGAACTGGCGGAATGGTCGTCGAATGCTTCGTGCAGCCGGCGGATGACCAAAGACGGATCGGTTGCCGTCAGGATATGGCCCCGCAATTCAGGATCGACTTCCGGCGCGTGGCGGTCGAGATACCAGCCGAGATGCTTCCGCGCCTGGCGTAGGCCGCTGTCGACGCCGTAAAGCAGAAGCATCGCCTCATAGTGGCCTGCGACATAGTCGATGAGGACGGCGGGGCTATCAGGCACACCATGAGCGGGCTCGCCGCTGCCGGCCGCGGCGATCGAAGCAGCGGTCCACGGCGCGCCGCAATTCGCCCGGCCGACCATCACCGCATCGGCGCCGGAACATTCGAGTGCATGGGCCGCGTCCGCCATCGACGCAATGTCGCCATTCGCGACGACCGGGATGCCGACCGCCTCCTTGACGCGGCGTATGGCCCGCCAGTCGGCCCGGCCGGTATAGAACTGGCAGCGCGTGCGGCCATGGATGGTGATCATCGAGATGCCGGCCGCCTCTGCACGGCGGGCCAGCATGGGTGCGTTCAGCGCCTGCTCGTCCCAGCCGAGACGCGTCTTCAGCGTGACCGGGACATCCACCGCACCGATCACGGCATCGATCAGCGAGAGCGCATGGTCGAGATCGCGCATCAGCGCCGAGCCGGAATAGCCGCCCGTCACCTTCTTGGCGGGACAGCCCATGTTGATATCGACGATGTCGGCCCCTTCGCCTACCGCGATCCGCGCGCCCTCGGCCATCCAGCGCGCCTCGCGCCCGGCAAGCTGCACCACATGCGGCGACATGCCGGTGCGCCTCGCCCTCAAGGCCGATTTGTCGTCGCCTTTGGCAAGCTCGCCGCTCGCCACCATTTCCGATACGACCATGCCCGCCCCATGCGCGAAGGCGCGCTCACGGAAGGGCGCATCGGTGATGCCGGAGAGCGGTGCGAGAAACACGCGGTTGCGCAGGCGCACATTGCCGATGAGGAGAGGCTCGGCCAGCCGGGCGGCGGCACTGCTTAAATTCGACGCATCTTTTTCCATTGCCTATTTCTTAGACAGAGTTGGCTGTGCGGGCAACAGGATTCGTCTGCGGCGATCATGCTCTTTTGCGCTGGTTTTTGCGCGACCTGACGGATAGTGCTCATGTCCATGGAACGGACCGGCAGCAAACCTCGCATTGCGGTGGTCCTCGTCGCGGCGGGGCGCGGTGAGCGCGCCGGCGCGGCCGAGGGGCCGAAGCAGTACCGGAAGATCGGCGGGCGGCCGGTGATCGCGCGCACCCTCGAGACCTTTCTCAGGCATCCCGAGATCGCCGCCATCGCGGTAGCCATTCATCCCGACGACGCGGTGCTGTTCGCCGAGGCCGCCGGCAAGCTTCCCGAGCACGTGGTCGCGGTTCCCGGCGGCGCAACGCGGCAGGCTTCGACGCTGTTTGCGCTGCGCGCGCTGAAGCGCTTCGAGCCCGACATCGTGCTTATTCACGATGCGGTCAGGCCGTTCGCGGACAAGGATCTGATCGCCCGGGTGATGGAAAAGGCCTCGAATGGCGTCGGCGCCCTGCCGGCCCTCGCCGTCTCCGATACGCTGAAGCGCGGCGGACCCGACGCGCGGGTTGGCGGAACGGTCGATCGCACAGGGCTGTACGCTGCGCAGACGCCGCAGGGCTTTCCCTTCCGCTCCATTCTGGATGCGCACGAAAAAGCGGCGGCTTCCGGCAGCAGCGATTTCACCGACGACGCGGCGATCGCCGAATGGGCGGGGATAAGGGTGGATATGGTGGCCGGCTCGCCCGATAACGTTAAACTGACCTGGGCAAGGGACATCGCCATGGCGGATGAACGCCTGTCGCGGCAGGAAACGGCTTTCCCGGACGTGCGCACCGGCAATGGCTACGACGTCCATGCCTTCGGCCCCGGCGATCATGTGACGCTGTGCGGCGTCGCGATCCCCTTCGGGCGCACGCTGTCCGGCCATTCGGATGCCGATGTGGGCCTGCATGCGCTGACGGACGCCCTGCTCGCGACCTGCGGCGTCGGCGACATCGGCACGCATTTTCCGCCCTCCGATCCGCAATGGAGGGGCGCAGCGTCCCGGCTCTTTGTCGAGCATGCGGCGAGCATCGTGCGGGCCAAGGGCGGCCGGATCGCCAACGCGGATGTTACGCTCATCTGCGAGGCGCCGAAAATCGGCCCGCATCGCGAACGCATGGTCGCGGCGGTCGCCGACATGCTCGGCATCGACAGCGGGCGCATCTCGATCAAGGCGACGACGAACGAGAAACTCGGCTTCGTCGGCCGCGGCGAAGGCATCGCGGCAATCGCCACCGCGAGTGTGGTCTATCCCGGAGGGCTTGCCTGATGGACGCCGACGACTTGAAGCCCCTGACAGAGCGCGTCCTCAAGGCCTGCAAGCATCGGAAATGCCTGGTGGCAACGGCCGAATCCTGCACGGGCGGGCTGATCGTGGCTCAGATGACGCAAATTCCCGGCGCGTCCTCCTATGTCGACCGCGGCTTCGTCACCTATTCCAACGACGCCAAGATCGAGATGCTCGGCGTCTCGCCGGACACGCTCGAAAAATACGGCGCGGTGTCGCGCGAGACCGCGCTTGAAATGGCCGCCGGCGCTCTCCGGCATTCCCATGCCGGGGTGGCGATCGCGGTGACGGGCATCGCCGGGCCGGACGGTGGTTCGAAAGAAAAGCCGGTCGGGCTGGTCTGGTTCGGCCTCGCCGTCAGCGGCCGCCCGACCTATGCCGAGCACCGGATCTTCGAGAACAAGGGCCGCGAATTCGTCCAGCACGAAACCGTCCGCCACGCGCTCGAAATGACGCTAGCCGCGCTGGAATAGCCGTCATCCCTCCGGCCCTTCGGGCACCTCCCCCTTTCAGGCGGGAGAAAGGCGCGGAAACGCAGCTTTCCCTCCCCTCAGAGGGGAGGGTGCCGAGCACAGGCGAGGCGGGTGGGGTAGATGGCCCCCCAGAGGACTATTGCCGGCCGTAAATCTCGTCGGCGCGCTTCTCGAACGCGCCGGCGAACATCCGGAAGGCGCGGTCGAACATGGCGCCCATCATGGCCCCGAGCAGCCGGCTCTTGAACTCGTATTCGATGAAGAACCGGACGGTGCAGCCGCCGTTGCCGTCGTCATCGAACCGCCACAGGTTCTGCAGGTAGCGGAACGGCCCGTCGAGATATTTGACCTCTATTGTATTCTCGGCGCGCTTCAGGACGACCTGGCTGGTGAAGGTCTCCCGGATCGCCTTGTAGCCGACCGACATGTCGGCCACGAGCACGGCCATGCCGTCCTTTTCCTTGCGGGTGCGCACCGTCAGCCCGGTGCACATCGGCAGGAACTCGGGATATTTCTCCACGTCGGCGACAAGATCGAACATCTTGTCCGGGGCATGCCCGACATGCCGTGTGGTTTCGAACTTCGGCATGGTCCGGAGCTCAGGCCGGCTTCTTCAGCGATTGCTCGCGCGCCGCCTTCAGCCGGGCGAAATCCTCGCCCGCATGGTGGGAAGAGCGCGTCAGCGGGCTCGCGGAGACAAGCAAAAAGCCCTTCGTATAGGCGATCGTCTCGTAGGATTTGAATTCGTCGGGGGTCACGAATTTCCTGACCGGATGGTGTTTCTTCGAGGGCTGGAGGTACTGCCCGATCGTCAGGAAATCGACACCGGCGGTCCGGAGGTCGTCCATCAACTGCAGCACCTCGTTCCGCTCCTCGCCGAGCCCGACCATGATGCCGGACTTGGTGAACATGGCGGGATCGAGTTCCTTCACCCGCTGCAGCAGCCGGATCGAATGGAAGTAGCGCGCGCCGGGACGCACGGTCAGATAGTTCGAGGGAACCGTCTCGAGATTATGATTGAAGACGTCGGGCCGCGCCTCGACGACGATCTCCAGCGCGCCATCCTTGCGCAGGAAGTCCGGCGTCAGCACCTCGATGGTCGTGCCGGGGGAGCGTTCCCGGATGGCGTAGATCACCTCGGCGAAATGCCGCGCGCCGCCGTCCGGCAGATCATCGCGGTCGACCGAAGTGACGACGACGTGAGTGAGCCCCATCTGCTCGACGGCCTTTGCCACATTGGCCGGCTCCTGCGCGTCGAGGGCGGTCGGCAGGCCGGTTGCGACATTGCAGAAGGCGCAGGCCCGCGTGCAGATCTCGCCCATGATCATGAAGGTGGCGTGCTTCTTGTCCCAGCACTCGCCGATATTGGGGCAGCCCGCCTCCTCGCAGACCGTCACCAGCCTGTTCGACTTGACGATCTCGCGCGTTTCCAGATAGCCGCGCGAGGTCGGCGCCTTGACGCGGATCCAGTCGGGCTTGCGCAGCACCTCCTGGTCCGGCCGGTGCGCCTTCTCGGGGTGCCGCGGACGCGGCGGGACGGAGACCCTGTCCAGTACGGTTACCATTTACCTGTCCTGTCCGGTTGCGGCCGCTCGCGACAATGATCCCTTCCGCGTGCGCTCCTCCCGCATATAGGGACGACAGCCGGCAGGCGCAGGCCGCCCGCGCGATCGGGCGACCCGCTCTTCGATCGCACCTAGCGCTTCAGCATCCGGCCGATGGCGATGAGGATACATGCGCCGATGAAGCCGATGATGAGATAGGCGATCCAGCCCTGGAACCCGAGATGGAACGCCGCCAGTATCGCGTTCAGGATCACCGCGCCCACAATGCCGAGGATGATGTTCATCAAGAGCCCCATATTGCTCTTCATGAACTGTTCCGCGGCCCATCCCGCGATACCGCCGACGACGATCGCGGTTATCCACCCTACACCGTTTACGTCCATTTCCTCTCTCCTTCCACGACAGTGATTCGTGCACAACGGTGCAAGTATTCGTCGAGCCGTGCCGGGCGTCAAACATGGATCACGCGGCCGTAAGCGTCGAGCACGCTCTCATGCATCATTTCCGACAGCGTCGGATGCGGGAAGACCGAGTGCATCAGTTCCTCCTCGGTCGTCTCGAGATTCATCGCGATCACGAAGCCCTGGATGAGTTCGGTCACCTCGGCGCCGACCATATGCGCGCCAAGCAGTTGACCCGTCTTCCTGTCGAAGATGGTCTTGACCATGCCTTGATCCTCGCCGAGCGCGATGGCCTTGCCGTTGCCGACGAAGGGGAAATGGCCGACCCGTATGTCGTAGCCCTGTTCCTTGGCCTTGGCTTCGGTCAGGCCGACCGAGGCGACCTGGGGATTGCAATAGGTGCAGCCGGGGATCATCCGCTTGTCCATCGGATGCACGCCGGGCACGCCGGCGATCTTCTCGACGCAGATGACGCCCTCATGCTCGGCCTTGTGCGCCAGCATGGGCGGGCCGGCGACATCGCCGATGGCATAGATGCCAGGCACGTTCGTGCGGCCATAGCCGTCTATGACAATGCAGCCGCGCTCCGTCTTTACGCCGAGTTCTTCAAGGCCGAGGTTCTCGATATTACCCTGCACGCCGACGGCCGAGATCAGGCGGTCGGCCGTGATCTTCTCGACCTTGCCGTCCTTCTGCTCGACATGGGCGGTGACCGAGTTCGCGCCCTTCTCGACCTTGGTCACCTTGGCGTCGAGCAGGATTTTCAGGCCCTGCTTCTCGAACTGCTTTTTCGCGAAGGCGGCGATTTCGGCGTCCTCGACCGGCATGACCTGCGGCAAAAGCTCGACCACGGTCACCTCGGCGCCCATGGTGCGGTAGAAGGAGGCGAATTCGATGCCGATCGCGCCCGACCCTATGACGATCAGCGATTTCGGCATTTCCGGCGGCACCATTGCCTCGAAATAAGTCCAGATCAGCTTTCCGTCGGGCTCGATGCCGGGCAGCACGCGCGGCCGCGCGCCCGTGGCGATGATGATGTGCTTGGCGGAATAGGTGCCCTCGCCTTTCGTTCCCTTGGGCAGCGGCGGCTGCGGCTGCATCGGCTTCTTCTTCGTGGCCGAAACGACGATCTCGCCCGGCTGGCCGCCCTTCGGGGCCTTGGCCAGCTTCGCCTCGCCCCAGATGACGTCGATCTTGTTCTTCTTCATCAGGAAGCCGACGCCACTGTTCAGCCGCTGCGAAACGGCCCGCGAACGGTCGACCACCGCCTTCGCGTCGGGCGTGACCTTGCCGTCGAGTTTCAGGCCGTAATTCTTCAGGTGGTCGGCATAGTGCATGATCTCGGCCGAGCGCAGCAGCGCCTTGGTCGGTATGCAGCCCCAGTTGAGGCATATCCCGCCGAGATGCTCACGCTCGACGATCGCGGTCTTGAGACCAAGCTGCGCCGAGCGGATCGCCGTCACATAGCCGCCCGGCCCCGAACCGATGATGATGACGTCGTAGCTTTCAGCCACATCCAGTCTCCTTGTTCAAAGTCCGAGCATCATGCGCACGATCGGCTCGAGGCCGCGCCCTATGGCGCGGGTGTTCGCCGCGTCGAGATGGACGCCGTCGAGCGGCGACGTCTTGGCCACCGAACCGGCGTCGAAGAATCCGCAGCCGATCTCGTCGGCGAGGTCGGCGTACATCGTCGCCAGCATTTTGGACTGGGCAATGCCCTGGCCGAATATCGCGCCGTAATCCGGGTTGGCCGTCTCGCAGAGGGCCGGCGGCGCCACGATCAGTATCTCCGGCGCTTCCTCGTCCGTCGGATAGTCATGGCCGCGAATGATGTCGACCAGCCGCTGCATGCCCTGCTTGGCCGCGATCGCATGGCCGCCGAGCCACGGCTTCATGTCGTTCGAGCCGAGCATGATGATCGCCAGGTCGATCGGCGCATGCGTCGTCAGGATGGTCGGCAGGATGCGCGCGCCGTTGCGGTCGGCGCCGGCGGCATGATCGTTGAAGATGGTCGTGCGGCCGTTAAGCCCCTCGGGAATGACCCGCGCCACCGTTCCGAGCCCGGCCTGCAGCACGCTCGGCCAGCGATCATCGTAGGCATGACGCACCCTGCCGTCCGCATTGAAGCCCCAGGTCAGGGAATCGCCGTAGCAGAGGATGGTTTTCATGAGGGCGTTCGCGCAAGCGCCCCTCTCCCTTGCGGAGATGGGCGGAGGGCAGGGGTCGTTGCGGAGAGCGTTGCCATCACACCAGCATCGACATCGGGTTCTCGATGTACTTCCTGAATGCCTGGAGCAGTTCCGCGCCGAGCGCGCCGTCGACGGCGCGATGGTCTGTCGAAAGGGTCACCGACATGACGTTGGCGACGACGATCTCGCCCTTCCTCACCACCGCCCTCTCCTCTCCGACGCCGACGGCAAGGATGGTCGCATGCGGCGGATTGATCACCGCGGCGAAATCCTTGACGCCGAACATGCCGAGGTTGGAGACGGCGGTGGTGCCGCCCTGGTATTCCTCCGGCTTGAGCTTGCGGTTTCGCGCCCGGCTCGCCAGGTCCTTCATTTCATTGGAGATCGCCGAGAGCGGTTTCTGGTCGGCGCGCCGGATGATCGGCGTGATGAGGCCGCCCGGAATGGAGACCGCCACGCCGACATCGGCGTGCTTGTGCTTGACCATGTTCGTCTCGGTCCAGGAGACGTTCGCCTCCGGCACCGCCATCAGGGCCATGGCCATCGCCTTGATGATCATGTCGTTGACGGAGAGTTTGTAGACCGGCGCCTCGCCATGCTCGGTCTTCTTCATCGGAGCGGCGGCGTTGATCTGCGCGCGGAGCGCCAGAAGCGCGTCTATCTCGCAATCGACGGTCAGGTAGAAATGCGGGATGGTGGTCTTCGCCTCGACCAGCCGGCGCGCGATCGTCTTGCGCATGCTGTCATGCGGGACGAGTTCGTAGGAGCCCGGCTCGAAGAGTTTCAGCACTGCGTCGTCCGACATCGGCTTGACGGCCGGGGCTGCGGCGGCCGGTGCACTGGCAGGCGCCGCGGCCTTTGCTCCGCCTCCGGCGATAGCCGCCTCGACATCGGCCTTGACGATGCGTCCATGCGGGCCGGTGCCCTTTACGCCCGCGACATCGACGCCGGCATCCCTGGCGATGCGGCGGGCGAGCGGCGAGGCGAAGGTGCGTTGCGATTGGCCGATCTCCCCCCTTGTGGGGGAGATGCCCGGCAGGGAGGAGGGGGGCAACGTAGAACTCCGGCCCGCTCCATTTGATGCTGATTCTGCCTGAGATGCCGGCGGGACAGCGGCCCCCTCTGTCGGCTTCGCCGACATCTCCCCCACAGAGGGGGAGATCGGTGCCTCTTTCTTCGGCGCCTCCGCCTTGGCCCCATTTCCAGCCGCCTTCGCGGCGTCCTTCACATCCTCGCCCTCGCCGGCAAGCACGGCGATAACGGCATTGACCTTGACGCCTTCGGTGCCGGCCGGCACGACGATCTTCGCGACCTTGCCCTCGTCGACCGCCTCGACCTCCATGGTGGCCTTGTCGGTCTCGATCTCGGCGATGACATCGCCGGCCTTGACCTCGTCGCCCTCCTTGACCAGCCACTTGGCGAGGTTTCCTTCCTCCATGGTGGGCGAGAGGGCCGGCATAGTGATGTTGATCGGCATCTATCGGTCTCCGGCGTAGTAGGGCGTTGGGTCTTCGTTCATGCCGAGCGGCGGGTCGAGCGGCCATAGATCGGCGAGGGAAAATGAGATGGCGTCAAAGGGAAGAGCGCGGACCTTGTCATCGGAATTCCAGGTTCCGATATCGGTCCACAGCCCGTCACGCAGTTCAAAAACCTCAAGGAGTTGCAGACGCGGATCGATGAGCCAGAAGTAAGGAATGCCGGCTTCGGCATATATTCTCTTCTTGACGCTGCGATCCCGGGTTTCGGTGGATCCGGACAGCACCTCACAAATCCAGTCTGGCGCTATGTCGGTAAAAGGCGTTTCGGGAATCACTGGCAATCGTTCGCGTCGCCAACCGGCGATGTCCGGTACGACTACATGTTCTCCGAGATGAAGCTCGGGCTCAACGCTGAAGACCCACCCCCCTGGCCCGCCGCGACCCTTCTGAAACGGCGCCATGAGTTCGTCGCTCAGACTTGTCGCCGTCAATCCGTGCCGCAACGAAGGCCGCGGATGCGCCCGCACGACACCGTCGATGATCTCCGCAACGAGATCCTCCGGCACCGCCTCGAGGTCGGCATAGGTCGCTTTTTTCCCCTGCTCGGCCATCCTCTATCTCCCGCGGGCGATCAGTCAGCTCCGCTCACCCCCGATACGTCACGGCCTTAACCGCCTCGACCACTTCCGCCACGTTCGGCAGCGCGAGCTTCTCGAGATTGGCCGCATACGGCATCGGAACGTCCTTGCCGGCAATGGTGATCACCGGCGCGTCGAGCCAGTCGAAGGCTCGCTGCGACACCTGGTTGGCGATGAAGTCGCCGACGGAACTCTGCGGGAAACCTTCCTCCACCACGACGAGGCGGTTGGTCTTCTTCACCGAGGCGATAACGCTGTCGAGGTCCATCGGGCGTATGGTCCTGAGATCGATGATCTCGGCATCGATGCCCATCTCGCGGAGTTCGGCCTCGGCCTTCACGGCGTAGGTCATGCCGATGCCGAACGAGACGATGGTCACGTCCTTGCCCGGCTTGTGGACGCGCGCCTTGCCGATCGGCAGCACGAAATCGTCGAGCTTCGGCACGTCGAACGAATGTCCATAGAGGATCTCGTTCTCGAGGAAGATCACCGGGTTCGGGTCGCGGATCGCCGCCTTGAGCAGTCCCTTGGCGTCCGCCGCGGTGTAGGGCTGGATCACCTTCAGGCCCGGGATATGGCTGTACCAGGCGGCATAGTCCTGGCTGTGCTGCGCGGCAACGCGCGCCGCCGCGCCGTTCGGGCCGCGGAAGACGATCGGTGCGCCCATCTGGCCGCCGGACATGTAGAGCGTCTTCGCCGCCGAATTGACGAGCTGGTCGATCGCCTGCATGGCGAAGTTGAAGGTCATGAACTCGACGATCGGCTTCAGCCCGGCGAACGCGGCGCCGATGCCGACGCCGGCAAAGCCGTGCTCGGTGATCGGCGTGTCGACGACGCGCTCGGCACCGAATTCCTGCAGCAGCCCCTGCGTGATCTTGTAGGCGCCCTGGTATTCGGCGACCTCCTCGCCCATGACGAAGACGTCCTTGTCGCGGCGCATCTCCTCCGCCATGGCGTCGCGCAGGGCCTCGCGGACCGTCGTATGCACCATCTCGGTACCGGCGGGAATGTCCGGATCGGCTGCCACTTCCGCCCTTGGCTGAGCGGCCGCCGCCGGCGCTTTTCCCTCCCCGGCATGGGGAGGGTGGACAGGCGAAGCCTGGACGGGTGGGGCTTTTTCCCCCTCCGGCTGCTTCGCAGCCACCTCCCCCGAAGCGGGGGAGGAAATCTCGCCGGCGCTTTCGCCTTCCTGCAGGAGGATGGCGATGGGCGCGTTCACCTTCACGCCCTCCGTGCCTTCGGGCACGAGGATCTTGCCCAGCGTTCCCTCGTCAACGGCTTCCACTTCCATCGTCGCCTTGTCGGTCTCGATCTCGGCGATCACGTCGCCGGCGGAAACCTTGTCGCCTTCCTTCTTCACCCATTTGGCGAGGTTGCCCTCCTCCATGGTCGGCGAGAGGGCGGGCATCAGAATGTCGATCGGCATGTTCGTCCCTCTCCAGGATCAGTGCACTACGTCGGTCCAGAGCTCGGATGCGTCCGGCTCCGCGTCGCTCTGGGCGAAATCGGCCGCGTCGGCGACGATGTCGCGCACCTTCTTGTCCATGGCCTTCAGATCGTCCTCGCTCGCCCACTTCTTCTCGACCAGCCGCGTCTTCACCTGCTCGATCGGATCGTGCTCGGAGCGCATCTTCTGCACTTCGTCCTTGGAGCGGTATTTCGCCGGGTCGGACATGGAATGGCCGCGGTAACGATAGGTCTGCATCTCGAGGATGATCGGCCCCTCGCCCGAACGACACCACTCGGTCGCCAGGTCGGCGGCGGCCTTCACCGCGCGGACATCCATGCCGTCGACCTGGATGCCGGGTATCCTGAAGGAGAGGCCGCGATGCGAGAAATCCGTCTCGGCCGAAGAACGCGACACGGCCGTGCCCATCGCGTAGCGGTTGTTCTCGATCACATAGACGACCGGCAGCTTCCAAAGCGAGGCCATGTTGAAGCTCTCATAGACCTGGCCCTGGTTGGCGGCGCCGTCGCCGAAATAGACGACCGAGACGTTGTCGTTGCCGCGATAGCGATTGGCGAAGGCGAGCCCCGTGCCGAGCGGCACCTGCGCGCCGACGATGCCGTGACCGCCGTAGAAGTTCTTCTCCTTGGAGAACATGTGCATCGAGCCACCCTTGCCGTGCGAATAACCGCCGCGGCGTCCCGTCAGCTCGGCCATCACGCCGCGTGGCGACATGCCGGTGGCAAGCATATGGCCGTGATCGCGATAGCCGGTGATGATCTGGTCGCCCTCCTTCAGCGCCATCTGCATGCCGGTCACGACCGCTTCCTGGCCGATATAGAGATGGCAGAAGCCGCCGATGAAGCCCATGCCGTAAAGCTGGCCGGCCTTCTCCTCGAAACGGCGGATGAGCAGCATGGCGTCATAGGCCGCCAGTTCCTGTTCCTTGGAGAAATCCGCCAGCGCCGGCGTCCTGGGCGGAGATTTGGGCTTGCTGTCGGATTTGGCGCGCTGAGGCGCCTTCTTGGCGGCGGTGGCCATGCATCACTCCCCGTAAGAATTTCTGGAGAACCGGAGCCCTCTTCTTGTGAAAAAAGCTAGCATGCGAAACATCGTTCCGCCATGCCCAAACGCGCATGGCAGTCATGCAGCTAAACCGCTAGAAACGTTTGAAATATCGCTGATTAACCGATATTCAGTTAACCGCTTTCAGCGCGGGCCGGTAGATGGTGACCTCGTCCTCGCGGGAAAGGCTCAGCGCGCGTCGCGCCTGCTCATCGAGCATATCCTTCTCGATGGTGCCGTCATGCAGCAGCTGCACGCGCTGCTCGATTTCCTCGCGCTCGGCCTTGATCGAAGCGAGCTGTTCCTTCAACGCCGCCGCCTGCAGATCGAGCTTGTGCTTGTTGTAGATGCCGAATTCCCCGTGGAAGGCATGGAAGCCGAAATAGGCGAGGAACGCCACCGTGATGGCTGGAAGGATGAGCACGCCGGCCCGGCTTTTTCGGTGCTGGCGTGTCCACAGATTGCTTCGGCGAAACCACATGTCGGGGGGTCCTGTTCGTTCCCCGACTATGGCCCGGTCATGCTTAATGGCCGGTTACGCAAAGCCCGCCGGCAGACGCTTCGCGGCTCTATCCGCGCGGCTTGAACGCGCCCTCGCCGGCATATCGCGCCTGGGTGCCGAGTTCCTCCTCTATGCGGATCAACTGGTTGTATTTGGCCAGCCGATCGGAGCGCGACATCGAGCCGGTCTTGATCTGCCCGCAATTGGTGGCGACGGCGAGGTCGGCAATGGTCGAATCCTCCGTCTCGCCCGAACGGTGCGACATCACGCAGGTATAGGCTGCGCGCTGCGCCATCGACACGGCGTCCAGCGTCTCCGTCAGCGAGCCGATCTGATTGACCTTGATAAGGATGGAATTGCACACGCCCATCCGGATACCGTCGCGCAGCCGCTCGGTGTTGGTCACGAAGAGATCGTCACCGACGAGCTGTACCTTGCCGCCGAGCGCATCGGTCAATGCCTTCCAGCCTTCCCAATCGTCCTCGGCCATGCCGTCCTCGATGGTGACGATCGGATAATCGGAAAGCAGCTTGGCGAGATATTTCACCTGCGCCTTGCCGTCGCGCGTCTTCCGCTCGCCGGCATAGACATACTTGCCTTCCTTGTAGAACTCGGTCGCCGCGCAATCGAGCCCGATCGCCACGTCTTCGCCGGCCCGGTACCCGGCCTTCTCGATCGAGGTCATGATGAAGTCGAGCGCCGTCTGCGCATTCTTCAGGTTGGGCGCGAAGCCGCCCTCATCGCCGACATTGGTGTTGTGGCCGGCGTCCTTCAGCCCCTTGCGCAGCGTGTGGAAGACTTCGGAACCGATGCGCACCGCCTCGCGCAGTGTCGGCGCGCCGACGGGCAGGACCATGAATTCCTGGAAATCGATCGGATTGTCGGCATGCGCCCCGCCATTGATAATGTTCATCATCGGCACGGGAAGGATATGGGCAGAGGTGCCGCCGACATAACGGTAGAGCGGCAGCGCGGCCGCTTCCGCCGCTGCCTTGGCGACGGCAAGCGACACGCCGAGGATGGCATTGGCGCCGAGCCGGCTCTTGTTCGCGGTGCCGTCGAGTTCGATCATCGTGCGGTCGATATGGATCTGCTCCTCGGCCTCCATACCGCCGACGGCCTCGAATATCTCGCCATTGACTGCCTCGACCGCGCGCAGCACCCCCTTGCCGAGATAGCGCTCGCCGCCGTCGCGAAGCTCGACCGCCTCGTGCGCGCCCGTCGAGGCGCCGGATGGCACGGCCGCTCTTCCCATGGAACCGTCTTCCAGCACGACATCGACCTCGACGGTCGGATTGCCGCGGCTGTCGAGGATTTCACGGCCCACGATGTCGACGATGGCGGTCATGGCGAGGTTCCTGCTGCGTTGATTTCCTTCGCGCCCGTCTTAGCCGAAGCGCCGTGAAAGGCAATCGGGCGCGATGGCACGGCCGCAAAGATCCGTGCTGATGAGGCCGTCGCCGGCACCGTATCGTTGACGTTGGCCGGCGTGGTGACCACCAAGCGGATCATACTCGAACGAAGAGGGTCCTCATATCATTCTGGGCCGGCCATCTCCTCAAAGTCGCAGCACGGGAAGCTTGAGCTCCGCCGCGGCGGCTTCCAGCGCCTCACGGTGGTCGCCATAGGCGAGCGCCATATGGTGCTCTAGAGCCGAACCGATGACGGTCTCGAGCACCTTCCGGGCGCCGCTGTCGAAGCGCACGACGCCCGACGTGCCGGTGAAAGCCATGGTCCGGTTCAGCATCTCACCGCCGCCGATCACCGCGAAGGTCTCGCCCCGCGCCTGGCTGACGCGGAAGAAGGTGACGCGGCCTTCCTTCAGCGGGAACTCGAACAGCAGCGGCATCTTGCGGTTGGTGTGGATGGTCGCCTGCGGCCGGAAACCGGGATCGGCCATGGAGATGGGCGCCTGCCCGCAATGCCAGACGACGCCCGTGTCGTCCGCGATATCGAGATCGACGAGATCCGCGAGAAAAGCGGGAGCCTCCGCCGCCTTCTGGAGAAGCAGCGTCGTCAGCGCGCCATAGACGTCGGCTTCGCAGGCGCAGGGCACCCTCGCCTCTCCCATCATCGAAACCGGGCCGCAGACCGCGCCGCCATATTCGGTGAAGGTCTCGGGCCAGCAGCGGATGGCGAAGGCGTCGTAGCCGCCCTCCCCGCGCAGTTCGTCCAGCGCCGCCTTCAGCCGCAACGAACGATCGAGCTGCGCCTGATCGACTGTTTCAAGTCCCGACAACAAAATATCCGCCTCGCCGCGCAGACCGGCGGCCACGCTTGCAGGCGCCGACTTCGCGCGCTCGAAAAGGGCCGGAAGCTCAAGTTCGTCCACGGTTATTCCGGCCAGCGCGGCAAGCCTTCCCTTGTCGTAGGCGCAGGTGTCGAACCCATCGGGATGCGCACCGATCCGCGCGATGCGCGCGCCCCTGACCGCCGCGACGGCGGCGCTGACGCCGCCTACGCGCGCGGCGTCCGTCCGCGCCGGCACGGCGATGCGCCCGCCGCCGAGCAGTTCGGCGAGCGCTTGGCCGATATCCGGCGAAAGCGGATCGGCGTAGAGCGTGCCGTATTTCCGGCCATTCAGCCCGAGCGCGTGCGAGGCGAGGTTCAGCCCGCAGAAGGAATTGAGGCGCAGGCGTTCGCCTGACCTAGGCTCCGGTATCGCCCAGATGGCAAGCGGCAGGTCGAAGGCATTGGCGATCTCGATCGTCATCGAGGCGTCGGTGAACGTCACCTGCAGGATCAGGATGCGATCGATATCCGCCGCCTGCAATTCGTGGATCGCCGCGCGCGTCGCCGCCGCGTCGAACAGCAGGCCGCGCGGCCCGGCAAGCTTCGCACCCGCCGCCGCGAGCGCGGCGAGCATTTCGCCAAGCCGCTCCTCGGCATAGGGCACGTCGAAGGTCGGACGGCCCAAAGGCAGGATCCCGACGGTCCCGAACTCCGGCGTGGCGACACCGGCGGCGTCTCGGGCGGCCATCACTCGAAACCCTTGTAGTGAGCCCGGAACGTGCCGTCGGCCGGCCTCAGGCCCGGACCCTCGGCGCCATAACATGGGTGCCTGTGCCAGGGCCTTGCCTTGGCCTCGGTCAGCGCGTTGATCTCATGGACATAGGCCGCGCTTTCGTTCTCGAGGCCTGCCTGCATCTTCTTCCAGTCGGGAAAGTGAGAGAAGGCGTCGAGCCAGATCGCCCGCCCTGCCAGATAGCCGGAGGCGCCGGCGCGATAGGCATGCGAAAGAACGGTCCGGAACGCCTTCTTGCCCGCCCCGGCCGACAGCATCACCCAGGGGCGGCCGGCAAGCCGCCCCATCTCGGCAAAGAGCGCCTGTGCCTCCGCATCGTCCTCCGCGAGGGTTTCGGCGTTGACGGGGCTTTCCAGCTTGAAGACATCGATGCCGTAAGCCGTATCCGCGAACGTCTCGACGGAGCGCAATACGTGATCCGCCTTCTTGCCGCGCATTTCTATATACTCGCCCGTCTGGTGCGCATCGCCCGCGAGCGGATAGACCAGGAGTTCGAAAAGAAACGGGATGTCATAGCGTCGGCAGGCTTCGCCTATCCGCTTGACGAAATCCTTCTGGTGCTCGTTGGCGGCGTTGCCCGCATCGGGCCGGTACCAGGCGAGCACCTTCACGGCGTCGCCGCCCATCCTTTTGATCTTGGCGACCGACCAATGGTCGATCTGCGTGGAGAACCGGCCGTCCCCGGTCTCTTCGTAGAATGAATCCTCCAGCGTGACGATCAGCCCCTTCTGCGGCGACAGAAGATGCAGCCCGCGCGGAATGGCGAAATGCGGATCGAGCAGCATGGCCGACGCCTCCGTCTGCAGCGTCTCGATGAGCAGCGCCTTGAAGCCGGCGACATCGTCGTATGGCGCCTCCTCGGTGCCATGATATTTCGCGATCGGCCCTATGATGGGCGGCCGCTGGTCGACCGCCGTCATCTTGAAGAAGCCCCCGGCATCCGCCATCCGGCGCATCCCCCAAAGCTTGCCGGGCGAAAGCTCGATCATCCCTTGTCCCTCATGAATTGTTCGACCTCGCTGCGGGTGGGCGTACCTGCCCGTCCGCCAAAGCGCGTGCACTTTATCGCCGCGGCGGCATTCGCGAAACGGATGGCTTCCGCCTCGCGCTTTCCTTCACCGAGCGCCAGCGCAAACGCGCCGTGCCAGATGTCGCCCGCTCCGAGCGTATCGACCGCCTCCACCTCGAAAGCGGGAATCCTTCGCACGGCCCCCTCGTCCAGATAGAGAACCCCGTGCGGCCCGTCGGTGACGCAAAGCCACGCCCGGGTATGCTTCGCCCCCTCCATCAGCGCCGTTTCCAGATCGTCGGCCCCGGTGAATTCGCGCAGGCCCTGCGCGGAAAAGGCGACGTGCGATGCGGCCTTCAACGCTTCGGTCGCTTCCGCGATGGGCGGCTCCGCGTCGAGCACGCCTGGCCGGGAGAACGCCCTTGCCGCCGAAAGCAGCGCGGCGGCGCCTTGCGGCCAGCGCGTGTCGGCAAGCGCCGCATCGAAATCGCGGGGCATGGCCTCTTCCAGCCAGCCGGCGTCGAAGCTGAGGTTCGGATCGCGGAAGTTCATGATCTGCCGCTCGCCGGCCGCGTCTATGAAGACGGAGGAAAAGGAGGACCGGCCGCCGGGGAACCGCCTGGCAAGCGTGCAGTCCACGCCCTCGGCCTCGAGATCGGCCACGATCATGGCGCCGACCGGATCGTCGCCGAGACGCGCCGCCAGCCGGGCCGCGCCGCCGAGCCTGGCCACGGCCACGGCTGCGTTCGCGCCGCAGCCGCCGCCGACGATCGCGGCATCCTTTGCCCTATATTTTTCCGCACGCACCGGCATTTCGTCCATCAGGAAGACGAAATCGACCACGGCGACACCGGTGATGAGAATTGCGGCCATCGGGACGATATGCTGGGAACGCAGGGCTGCGCGGAATGGGTGACGGGCGACGATAGCGGGTCTTATATAAGTTACAAGACTCATTCGCCAGCCGCCATCGTATCGTCCCGGGTTTCGTCGGCGGCCCTTGCCGCCGCGGCGGCGCTCTTGCCCGGCGCGGGACAGGCGCATACCTATGACGGCGACGAAACGCCGAACGAATTGCAGCCATGCCCGTCGCCCATCTTGAAGACCGCGCGATCCTCACCGTCTCCGGCCCCGATGCCGAGCATTTCCTGCAGAACCTGATCACCACGGATCTTTCGGCGCTGCGGGAGCATGCGGTTCTGCCGGGAGCGCTGCTTTCGCCGCAGGGCAAGATCCTGTTCGATTTCTTGGTTTCGCGGGCGGAAGACGGGGCGTTCCGTCTCGAATGCCGCGCCGATATCGCTGATGATCTCGTGCGGCGCCTCACGCTCTACCGGCTTCGCGCGAAGGTCGATATCGCCGCTGCAACGACGCCCGTTGCCGTCGTCTGGGATGACGCGAACGCACCGGAAGACAGGCCGTTGCTGACCGACGGCCGCTTCAAGGACGCGGTTTTCCGGCGCTACGATCCACCGCTGCCGGCAGCTGATTCCGCGCCGGCGGATTGGGACGCGTATCGTATCGGGCACGGCATTGCCGAAAGCGGCACGGACTATGCGCTTGGCGATGCCTTCCCGCACGACGTGCTGCTCGACCAGATCGGCGGCGTCGGCTTCAAGAAGGGATGCTATGTCGGCCAGGAAGTGGTCTCGCGCATGCAGCATCGCGGCACGGCGCGGCGGCGCGTCCTCCTCGTCCGTGGCGAACACCCCCTCCCCGCGCCGGGCACCGAAGTCTCCGCGAATGGCCGTGCCGTCGGCACGCTCGGCTCGGTGTCGGGGAAGGATGGCCTCGCCGTCGTCCGCATCGACCGCGTGAAGGACGCCATGGATCGCGGCGAAGCCGTCATGGCGGCGGATGTTCCGGTCGTGCTGACCATCCCTGAATGGGCGACATTCACCTGGCCTGACTCGGCGGGCGCCGAAGCCGGGAACGCCTGATGCCGGATCGCGAGGGGGCGCCTCCGCGCGCGTGGCAGCGCATGCTTTCCGGGCGGCGGCTTGACCTGCTCGACCCCTCGCCGCTCGATATCGAGATCGGCGACATCGCGCATGGATTGGCGCGCGTGGCGCGCTGGAACGGCCAGACCTTTGGCGACCACGCCTTTTCCGTCGCGCAGCATTCGCTCCTCGTCGAGGAGATTTTCTCGGCCATCTTCGTCAGGGCGTCGGCCGCCGAATGCCTTGCCGCCCTCCTCCACGACGCCGCGGAGTATGTGATCGGCGACATGATCTCGCCTTTCAAGTCGGTCGTCGGCGGCGGCTACAAGGAAGTCGAGCGGCGGCTGCAGCGCGCGGTCCACATCCGTTTCGGCCTTCCGTCAGAGGCGGCGGAAGCGACGCGCAAGGCGATCAAGCGTGCCGACCAGATCGCCGCCTATTTCGAGGCGACGGAACTCGCCGGCTTTTCGGTGACGGAGGCGGTGCGCTATTTCGGCCGCCCGCGCGGCATCGCCGCGGGCCGTTTCGACTTCACGCCGCGTCCGGTCAGATCGGTCGAGAAGGCGTTCCTCAAGCGGTTCGAGGGGATCGAGGCGCTTCGGGCCAAAAGCCTGTAGCTACCGCCCCTGCCGTTCCAGTCGGTCGATGAACCACTGGGTGAGGCGCGCCCACACCTGGTCCTTCTCGCCCGAATCCTCGCAACCATGGTCGAGGTTCGGATTGTCGTTCACCTCGATCACGAAGACGCCGTCCGGCGTTTCCTTGAGGTCGACGCCATAGAGCCCGTCGCCGATGCAGCGGGCGGCGCGCACGGCCGAATCGATCACCGCCACCGGCGTGTTCTCGAGCGTGAAGGTGCGGAAGCCGCCCTCGTCCGGCCGGCCGCGCCGGTCGTGGTTGACGATCTGCCAGTGCTTCTTGGCCATCAGGTACTGCACGGCGAACAAGGGCTCGCCCCCCAGCACGCCGATCCGCCAGTCGAACTCGGTCGGCATGTATTTCTGCGCGATGAGGAGATCGGAATCCTCCAGCCATTGCTGGGCAAGCTGCTTCATCTCCTCGAAATTCGCCGCCTTCTTCACGCCGCGCGAGAAGGCGCTGTCCGGAATCTTCAGGACCAGCGGGAAGCCGAGCGTCTGCGCCGCCATGTCGAGATCGCCGATCCCCGCGATCATGACGGTCGGCGGCACGGGCACCTTGTTGTGGGTCATCAACTCGTTGAGATAGACCTTGTTGGTGCATCGTATCATCGACAGCGGATCGTCGATCACCGGCATGCCTTCCTGCTGCGCCCGGCGCGCGAAGCGGTAGGTATGGTTGGCGATGGTCGTGGTCTCGCGGATGAAGAGCGCGTCGTAATTGGCGAGCTTCGCCAGGTCCTTACGGGTGACCGGCTCGACCTCGACGCCCATCTTCTCGGCGATGCGCGACCAGTGCCTGAGCGACTGGATGCTGGAGGGCGGAAGCATCTCGTGAGGATCGATCAGCGTCGCGAAGCTGTAGCGGGCGGATGTTCGCGTCTTGCTGTCGCGCCATTCCCGTTTCGTATAGTTTTCGAGCCCTTCCAGGAAGCGCGGCTTGTCCGCGGGCGCGATGCGCGCCAACGGCAAAAGGCCGATCCTGGTGATGGAAGCCCATTCGCCGTCCTTGACCTTCACCTCCAGCGCCGGCGCCCTGAACCAGTCGAAGAGCAGCCGGCAGAAGCGGTCGAGCGCTTTCACCGGACCATTGCCGAAGAAGACCGTGATCGACGGCGGAAAGCTGCCGCCAAGCTCCTTGCGGCATTTGTTGAGCGCCTGCTCGAGCTCGGGAAGCGTGCTCTCGTAGAGCTTGTGCTCGGAAAGGTCGATCATGGTCTCGACCGTCGGGATCACCCGGTGACCGCGCGAGCTCGCGAGAAGCGAGGCGTAGTAGCCGCGGCTCTGGTAGGCGTAGGTGTTGGAAAGATTGATGACTTTCGGGCGCTGGCTCTGGAACAGCGCCGGATGGGCGAGATAGTCGCGGTTGGTGATGATCTTGTGGGGAGTTGCGAACTGGTCGAGATCGCTTTGCCTGCCTGTCAGAATGACCCAGGTCATTGTCGTTTTCCCAGAATGACGGCGGCGCGGAGGCCTTGCCGGCCGTACTGCGCCATGGCCATGAAGATGGAGTAGGGTACCGGTATGCTTGCCGCGTCGGCCTTGGTCTCGCCGCGCTCGTCCTCGACCCAGGGGTCGTGCAGGATGATATGGTCGCCGTCATCGCCGATGGCGAGCACCCAATGCGGCACCTTCTTGCCGAACATGATGAAGCCGCTCACCAGCACCATGACCAGCCGTCCTCCGGCGAGTGCGTGACGGATATCGTCGAGCACGAAATTGCGGTACTCGACGGGAACGCCGTAGGCCTCGACACGGTTGCGGAAGTCGACCTGGGCGAGTTCCATCACGCGGCGCTTCTCGTCGCTGCGCACCGATTGCAGGAAGAGCGCCCCAAGGAAGGAAACGATGATCTCCGGCGCGAGACCGTGTTCGTAGGCGGCAACCGCCAGCCCGAAGGGCTCGCAGCCGCCGGGCCCTGACATCATGAAGATCGTCGTCGCCTCGCGCCACAGCCTCACTTCCATCACGGCGTCCGGCACGAAGCCCGGCTCGAAGGCGGCCTTCGCCATCAAAAGGCATGCCGGACCGCACGTGAATTCCTCGGTCTGCTCGTAATAAGGCACGGTCGTGGCGAACGGCACGTCGCCGCGCAGCATTTTCTCGTAGCGCAGCGCGGTGGCGCCGTCCTCGTAATAGTCGGGCTCCTGCCCGATGCGCCTGTAGCCGTTCTTCTCGTAAAGAAAGATCGCGCGCGGATTGTCCTCCCTGACCTCGAGCCGCAAGATCAGCCGGTCGTTTTCGTAGGCGGCGTTCTCGGCGGCTTCCAGAAGTACTCTGCCGACGCCACGCCCGACAGCCTCCGGGGAAATCGCTATCGAATAGAGTCGCGCCACGCCGCTGCCGCGGCGATAGAGCACGACGCAATAGCCGGCAAGGATTCCGTTCGCCTCGGCGACCAGCATCTCCGCCGTGTCGTTCTCGATGAGGAGACGGAACGAACGGCGGGAGATGCGGTCGGTCGCGAAAACGGCGTTTTCGATCGCCACGAGGGCGTCTATGTCGGCGACGAGCGCGGCGCGGATTCGGACGTTCATGCTTGAACGGTGGTTCCGTAAAGGAAGAAGGCCAGATACCCGGCCGGGCCGCCTGCGTGTCGCCTTCTTCCGCGCAAGCATACGGCGCTACGCTCTTGAATCTAGGCTAAATTGTGGCGGGTCCGGCGGCAACACCGCCATATTTGCAACCTAGGCCGGCGTGCCGCGATTGTTCGGGGGTCAAGAGCCGGTAAACCGGGCTGATCAGGTACCGACGAACAGGTTCCAAAAGGAAATTGCTCATGGAAGCCACGACCCATCATCTCGTCGACGCCGTCCAGTCGGCAATACAGGTCGCCAGCGGACTGGCCATCGCCTACGCCTTCTCCGTCGTCGGCGCGATCCTCATCCTCCTCATCGGCTACGTCATCGCGGGACTGGCCGAGCGGTCGGTGTTCGCGGGCCTGGGCAGGATACGTGGCGTCGACCAGACCCTGCGCATCTTCCTGTCCAAGGTGCTCCGCTACGCGATCCTGATCCTGGTGGGAGTCACCGTTCTGGCCCAGTTCGGCGTGCAGACGGCCAGTATCATCGCCACCCTCGGCGCCGCCGGCCTCGCCATAGGGCTGGCGCTGCAGGGAACGCTGCAGAACATCGCCTCGGGCATCATGCTTCTGGTGCTCCGGCCGTTCCGCGTGGGCGAATACATCACCGTCGGCGGCATTTCGGGAACGGTGCTGGAGATCGGCCTGTTCGCGACGCAGCTCAGGACCTGGGACGGGCTCTATGTGATGGCGCCCAACAACCAGCTCTGGAACACCGCGGTGACCAATTACTCGCGCAATCCGAGACGCCTCGACGAATGCGCGATCCGTATCACCTATGACGACGATATCGGGCTGGCGTTGCGGACGTTCGTCGAACTGGCGAAAGCGGATACGCGCATCCTCAAGGAGCCCGCGCCGGTGCCCTACGTCAAGGAGCTCGGCGATACCGGCATCATGGTGGTGCTGCGCTACTGGACCACCTCTTCCGACAATTGGGCGACCAAGAACGATCTCCTGAAGACGGTACGGGAAACTTTCGAGCAACGAGGGATCTCGATCCCGTTCACGCAGCGCCAGATCCAGGTAGTCGGGAAGCCGGCGGCCGGAGCCGCCGATGCCAGTGCCTCGACAGCCGGCTCGCCTCCGGATGCCGGTTCCGAGAAGGGCAAACGGAAACCGCCCGCCGCATCCCGCTCCAAATGAAGGCCGGACCGGGTTTCACGCCGGCACCAATCCCTCCTTCGCCTTCGGAAAGGGGCGGAACGTCATGGCGATCAGGAAGGCCGCCAGGCCCATCCCCCAGGAGGCAATGTAGAGATAGGCATAGCTGTCGAACCGGTCGTAGAGCAACCCGCCGACGAGCGGCCCGAGCGACATGCCGAGGCTGCCCGCCATGGCGGTGCCGCCGATGATCGTGCCCATCATCCTGAGCGGAAAATTCTCGCGGACGATGACCGCATAGAGCGGCATGACGCCGGCATAGATGAAGCCGACCACGGCCGCCACGCCGTAGAACTGCCCGATCTGACTGGCGAAGACATAGGCGAGCACGCCGAAGGCCTGCGCCAAGAGCCCCAGCACCAATACGCGCTGCGCGCCGAAACGGTCGCCCATGATACCGAAGGCCAGACGCCCGAACATGCCGGCAAAACCCTCGACGCTGTAGATCGAGACGGCGACGCCGATCGGTATGCCGCAGGTGATCGCGTAGCTGACGGTATGGAAGATCGGCCCGGAATGCGTGGCACAGCAGAAGAAATTGGCCGCGATCAGCACCAGGAATTGCGGCGAACGGACAGCCCGGCGCACCGTCATGTCCGATTGCGGCTCCGACGCGGCGTGCGCGCCCTCGCCGGTCTCGAGTTGCGGCGGCCGGCGCACGAGCAAGGCTGTCGGGATCATGATCGCGGCGGCGATCCCCGCGATGATCAGCATCGAGGCGCGCCAGTCGTGCCGCGTGATCAACCACGCGGCGAGCGGCGACATGGTCATTGGCGCCATGCCCATGCCGGCCGAGACGAGCGATACGGCGAGGCTGCGCTGCGTATCGAACCAGCCCGTGACCGACGCCATCATCGGCACCAGCACGGCGGCCGCGCCGGCGCCGGTCAGCAGGCCGAAAAGAAGCTGGAACGCCAGCAGCGAGGGAGCCTGGCTTGCGAGCGCGAGGCTCGCCGCCAGCATGATCGAGCCGGCCAGCACGACCACGCGCGGCCCGAAGCGATCGGAAAGGCCACCCCAGATCATGGCGGCGAAGGCCATGGCCAGGAAGCCGATGGTCATGGCGCTCGATATGCCGGTGACCGACCAGCCGGTCTCGCGCGACATCGTGAGCAGGAACACCGGCAGCGAAAACATCGACCCGATGGCGACGCAGCCGAGCACGCCGCCCGCCGCCACGATCACCCAGCGATAGTGATGGACCATGACCCTTCTCCGAATTGCCGTTCACCCTCGGCAAGGCCCGGCCGGTCTCCGGCCGCGTCCCGCCTTTTCGCCCAAAGGACGCGCAAGCCGGGACGAAACCGACAGTCGGACATGTCGGCAATGGAAATTTTTCGATGAGACGAAAGCTTCGAGCCCCAACCTCCCCTCGCGGCAGCCGTACAGCAGTCGGGCCTCTTCCCATCGGCCGGCTTCGTCCCTATATTCCGGGCGCCGGTTCGTCCGGCTATGGCGATAAACGGTCGATGTAATAAACCGTTCGGACCCGGGGGCGATATATGAGGGTCCGCTGCTCGGTTCGTCGACTTTCGATAGCTAGCTAGAGCACGTCCTGTTCAATCTGGTTCATATCCTGCGGCCTGAGGTAGTTGGCGCATTCGGCGGGGCGTGAACTGGTCGATGACTGCGCCGACCGTGTTCCACAGTGCGGCGATGGTTCGCTCGGGTCTTGCGCGTAGTGCCTTGAGCTTTGCGAAAGCGTTCTCGATTGGGTTGAAGTCGGAGCTATAGGGCGGCAAGGCAGAGCAGGCTTGCACCGGCCGCCTCGACTGCCTCGCGCACGCCGGCGGCTTCTGGGCGGGCAGATTGTCCATGATGACGGTGTTCACCCGGCTTCAGGGTTGGAACCAGCACCTGCTCGAAATAGGCGAGGAACGCGGCGCCGTTAATGGCGCCGTCGTAGACGAATGGCGCGGTCATCCCGGTCAGACTGAGCCCGGCTGTGAAGGTCGTGGTTTTCCAGTGGCCGTGCGGCACGCCGGCCCTGCATCGCTCGCCGCGAGGTGCTCTCCGCTCAGGCGCGCCATCTTGGTCGACCGACCGGTCTCATCGATGAAGACGAGCCGGGCCGGATCGAGGTCGGACGTCGGGACGCTCCTGCTCCGCGCGTGCGCGGGGCTTTTTCAACGTCCAGCCGCGCCCGCGCAGCCCAGTCGCTCACCGTGCTGCGTCCGATGCGCATGGACCGCGCGGCCAGGAACCGCTCGACGATTCGTCCAGCGTGATAACCGGGCACACCTCGATCATCCCGACGGCGAAGTTCGCATGGGCGTCGAACCGCGAGCAGCGTCGTCGCCCCTGCGGTCACCCCACCTTCAAGCTATTCAACCGCAAATCCTCGCCGAGCGCCCTCGCCATCGACCACCTTCATCAAAGTGGACGTTGACTCAGCAGCCAGACCCCCACTGTTGATTTCCGCCGAGAACTGACCCGGGATTGGGCGGTTTTTCCATTGAGAAGTGACCCATGTTTGAACCCACCCCTGCTGGCTGATCGCAGGGGACATTGGAGTGATAGACATGGCGTTACTGAG
>Ga0209963_1000492_pt1 | contig 57364 bp, 46 predicted proteins | sample ThiBio_1000_biof_2_FD_183957 | JGI IMG/M metagenome (GOLD analysis project Ga0209963, IMG submission 183957) | Wastewater bioreactor microbial communities from Cape Town, South Africa - Thiocy_cont_1000_biof (SPAdes) | ecosystem: Engineered > Bioreactor > Thiocyanate-remediating >...
CCGCTTCACGCAGAATTCGCACGATCTGCTCGTCACTGTACCGGCTCTTCTTCATACCAACTCCTCGTCTGAGCTGAGGAGCCATTATCTCTAGATTCCTTTGGTACGAAATTTCCCGGACAGGTCACGTCTCCGAGAGCGGCACGCCGTGCACGCCCGCCAGTTTCGCCACGATGTCCTCCAGCGCCCGGTGCGGCGCCGTGCCGCGCCCGTAGGTCAGGATCGGATGCTGCAGCACCTGCTTCGCGAGCCCGCTGCGCGTGTTCGGAAACATGCCCGTGCGCGCGATCCAGTGCACCGGATAGTTGGCGAGCGCATCGCACACCACGCTGCTGTCGTCGCTGCCCTCCACGCGGATGATGAGATCGAGCTCGTCCGCGATCAGGCGGCGCTGCAACTGCACCGAGACGTCCACCGTCAACTCGACTTCCAGCGAGGGATAGTCGGCCGCCAGGCGTCGCAGATAGTGCGGCAGCCAGCTATGCACGACGGTCTCGATCACGCCGAGACGCAACCGTCCGCGCAAGGTGCTTTCGCCCGATGCCGCCGTCTGCAGACGGCGCGCCGCCTCCACCACCGCCTTGGCATAGCCCAGCAGGTATTCGCCGTTGGGTGTGAGACGAAATTCGCGACTGTCGCGATCGACCAGCACGGTTTTCAGCTCCTCCTCGAGCGCCTTGAGCCGCTGTGAGATCGCCGCCGGCGTGGCGTGCAGTGCCGCGGCCGTCGCACGGAAGTTGCGCAGCTTGGCCAGCGTGACGAACGTTTCGAGAAATCGCGTGTTCATGGGACTCGGCGGGTCGGGAGCGTGCCCAAAATTTGACCTCGGATCGGAGAAGAAAAAAACAACGAACCTCGGGAAAACCCGTGACGTTGTTAAGAAATTCTATACGGCAGCGCGTAGAAAAACTCGTTAGCGACAACTTTTTTTTCTTTCTATGCTTCAGCCATCCGATGCCACCGATGCATCCCCCTCAATGCCGGAGCTGTCATGAACCATCCCGCCGTGCTCGACGACCTCGCCTCGCAACGCGACGCCATCACGCCCTTCGCCTTCCGTCAGGCCGTGCGCAGCGGTCAGTTCCGCAAGCCGACCGCCGGGTACTGCGGCGACTTCGCACAAGCCAACCTCGCGATTCTGCCGGAGGCTTACGCACACGACTTCCTGCGCTTCTGCCAAAGCAATCCGAAGGCGTGCCCGCTGCTCGGCGTGGGCGAGCCAGGGCAATGGCACGTGCCGGCGCTGGGTCGCGAGGTGGATATCCGCACCGACGTGCCGGGTTACAACGTTTACCGCGACGGCAAGCTCGCCGAACAGGTCGATCACCTGGCCGAAGTCTGGCAGGACGACTTCGTCGTCTTCGCCATCGGCTGCTCGTTCTCCTTTGAGGGCATGCTGGCGCAGGCGGGCATTGGGTTGCGTCACGTGGAAGAGGGACGCAACGTGCCGATGTATCGAACCAATATCGCCAATCAGCGCGCCGGAAAGTTCGGTGGCGAGCTGGTCGTGTCGATGCGCCCGATGAAGGGGGCCGATGCCATTCGCGCTGTGCAGATCACGAGCCGGTTCCCCGGCGTGCACGGCGCGCCGATCCATATCGGTGACCCGGCGGCGCTCGGCATCGCGGATTTGAATAAGCCGGAGTTTGGCGACGCCGTCACCATTCGCGACGGCGAGCTGCCTGTCTACTGGGCCTGTGGCGTGACGCCGCAGACCGCAATCATGGAGGCCAGGCTGCCGATCGCCATCGCACACCGGCCGGGCTACATGCTGATGACGGATATCCCGAACGCGTCGCTCGCCGTTTTCTGATCGCGCGCGACGTGCGTTGCACGGCACCCTGGCATCACGGCAATACCGGCCAGCGACGCATGACCTGAAGCACCCCGCAAATTTCACGCAAGCAGCACGCATCACTGAAGCTTTACCCGAGCACCAAGCACGACAGAAACACCGCGCCATGACGGGAGGCGGCAGGGGAAGGATCGCCTGCCGGTGACCGCACACGCCCATCGGAGAGCGCGGCCCGAGGGCACATCACACGGCAAGTCACGACATCACCGGAGCCTTTTTTTCTCATGGAAAGCAAAACCCCTCTCGCGCCCCCGGCGGCGGCAGTCTCCGCCGGCACGGCCGATACGTCTGACAAAGGCGGCAGCCTGTTCGGCTGGTACGGCGACGCCACCCCGCGCCAAAAGCGTGCCTTCTGGAGCTGCAAGGTCGGTTACATGCTCGACGGCATGGACACCCAGATGCTGAGCTTCGTCATTCCGACGCTGGTCGCGACGTGGGGCATCAGCCTTGCCGACGCGGGCTTCATCGGCACGCTCACGCTGCTCGCCTCGGCGCTTGGCGGCTGGGCGGCCGGCATTCTGTCGGATCGCATCGGTCGTGTGCGCACACTGCAGCTCACCGTGCTGTGGTTCGCCGTCTTCACCGGGCTGTGCGGACTCGCGCAGAACTACCATCAACTGCTCGCCGCGCGTGCGCTAATGGGCTTCGGTTTCGGCGGCGAATGGACGGCCGGCGCCGTGCTCATCGGTGAAGTGATGCGCGCCCGCGACCGTGGCAAGGCCGTGGGGCTCGTGCAGTCCGGCTGGGCCATCGGCTGGGGCCTGACGGCCATTCTCTACTCGGTGCTGTTCTCGCTGTTCCCCGCCGAAATGGCCTGGCGCGGACTGTTCCTGATCGGCCTGCTGCCCGCGCTGCTCGTGCTTTTCATTCGTCGCTACGTGCAGGAGCCGGAGGTCTATCAGAAGGAGAAGGCCAAGCAGACGTCGGACGACGCGCCCGGCCTGGCGGCCATCTTCAGCCCGGCATTGCTCTCGACGACGATTCGCGCCGCCCTGTTGACCACCGGCGCACAAGGCGGCTACTACGCCATCACGACGTGGCTGCCCACGTACCTGAAGACGGAGCGCCATCTCACGGTGATGGGCACCGGCGGCTACCTCGCCATGATCATCTTCGGCTCGTGGGTCGGCTATCTGGTCAGCTCGTATCTGACGGACCGGCTCGGCCGCAAGCCGAACTTCATTCTGTTCGCCGTGGGCTCGATGGTGATCGCGTTCTCGTACACGTCGTTGCCGCTGACCGATAGCGCCATGTTCTGGCTCGGCTTCCCCCTCGGTTTCTTCGCCTCGGGCATCTTCAGCGGCATGGGCGCATTCCTGACCGAGTTGTTCCCGACCCGCGTGCGCGGTTCCGGCCAGGGCTTCTGCTACAACGTCGGCCGTGCCGTGGGCGCCCTGTTCCCGTTCCTGATCGGCATGCTCTCGAAGCAATACGGCCTGGGCACGACCATCGGGATCTTCGCCGGCGTGGCCTACGGCGTGCTGATTCTCGCGGCGCTCACGCTGCCCGAGACGCGTGGCCGTGATCTCGATTCGCTCGAGGCGCACACGCAGTGACACGCGACACCCTGTGCCAATGAAATACCGCGGCAGCCGTCGCTGCCGCGTCCGATGACTTCTCTTTAATTCTCCCGGTAGCGAGATTTGCGAGTGTGTGGCGCGGCGGACGACATCGGCCGCGCCACACGCCGGGACACGCGCGCCCCGCGCCAACACAGCATGACGACGGTGCCCCGGCACCGTCACCCCGTCGATTCACGTTTGACCATTGCTTTGCGAGTGACCCCATGACGAACGCCCTCACGCCCTCCGCTCAAAACCGCGCGCCTGCGCACCAGACCGCTTCACGCTGGCAGTTCTGGATCGACCGCGGCGGCACCTTCACCGACATCGTGGCGCGCCGCCCGGACGGCACGCTCGTCACGCACAAGCTGCTCTCCGAGAACCCCGAGCAATATCGCGACGCCGCCGTGGCCGGCATTCGTCACCTGCTGGACCTCGCGCCGGGCGAGCCGATCACGCCCGAGCGGGTCGAGATGGTGAAAATGGGAACCACCGTGGCCACCAACGCGCTGCTCGAACGCAAGGGCGAGCCGCTCGCGCTCGTGACGACGCAAGGGTTTCGCGACGCGCTGCGCATCGCCTATCAGAACCGCCCGCGCCTGTTCGATCTCGATATCGCATTGCCGGAGGCGCTGTATGCGGAGGTCGTCGAGATCGACGAACGTGTCGGTGCGCATGGTGAAATCGTGCGCGAACTCGATGCCGAGGCGACGCGCCGCGCACTGGAAGCGGTCTACGCCAAGGGGATCCGCGCACTCGCCATCGTGCTGATGCATGGCTATCGTTATCAGGCCCACGAAAAGGCGCTGGCGACGATGGCGCGCGAGCTGGGCTTCTCGCAAGTGTCCGTGTCGCACGAAGTCTCGCCGCTCATGAAGCTCGTCTCGCGCGGTGACACGACCGTCGTCGACGCGTATCTGTCGCCGATCCTGCGACGCTACGTCGAGCAAGTCGCGCAGGAAATGCCGGGCGTCAATCTTCAGTTCATGCAGAGTAGCGGCGGCCTCACCCGTGCCGACAACTTCCAGGGCAAGGACGCCATTCTGTCCGGCCCGGCCGGTGGCATCGTCGGGATGGTGCGCGCGTCGAGCGCGGCAGGCTTCGAGCGGGTGATCGGTTTCGACATGGGCGGCACGTCGACCGACGTCTCGCATTACCACGGCGAGTTCGAGCGTGTGTTCGAAACGCAAGTCGCCGGGGTGCGCATGCGCGCGCCGATGATGAGCATCCACACGGTGGCCGCGGGTGGCGGGTCGGTGTTGTCGTTCGACGGCACGCGTCTGCGCGTGGGGCCGGATTCGGCCGGCGCCAATCCGGGCCCGGCGGCGTATCGACGCGGCGGCCCGCTCACGGTCACCGACTGCAACGTCATGCTCGGCAAGATTCAGCCCGCGCATTTCCCGAAGGTGTTCGGCCCGCACGCCAACGAGCCGCTCGACCGCGATGTCGTGGTGGCGAAGTTCACCGCATTGGCCGCGGAGATCGAACAGGCGACCGGCCGCCATCAGACGCCCGAAGCGCTCGCCGAAGGCTTCCTCGAAATCGCAATCGGCAGCATGGCCAACGCCATCAAGAAGATCTCGGTGCAGCGCGGTCACGACGTGAGCCGCTACGTGCTGACGACGTTCGGCGGGGCGGGCGGTCAGCACGCCTGCGGCGTTGCCGATGCGCTCGGCATGACGAAGGTCTTCGCGCATCCGCTCGCCGGCGTACTGTCGGCCTACGGCATGGGCCTCGCGGATCAGACGGCGATGCGCGAGCGCATGATCGAAGCGCCGCTGTCAGACGACGGTCTGGCGGCGCTGGACGACGCGCTTGGCGCGCTCGCCGACGACGCAGTGAATGTCCTGCTCTCGCAGGGCGTGCCGCCGTCGCGCATCGACACGGTGCGTCGGGTTCATGTGCGTTACGCGGGCACCGATTCGGCGCTGGCGGTGCCGTTCGGTAACGTCGCACAAATGCGCGCTGCCTTCGAGGCGGCCTATCGTCAGCGCTATTCGTTCCTAATGGACGGCGCGGCGCTGATCGTCGAGGTGGCGTCGGTCGAAGCCATCGGCCGCTCGGACGCCCCCGTCGACATCGCTTCGCTCGATGCCCGCACGTCGGGCGCACCGCAGGCGGGCGATCGCGTGAAGCTCTACGCCGGTGGCGCTTGGCACGAGGCAGCGCTGTTTGCCCGCGATACGCTGCTCGCGGGTGACACCATCGATGGGCCCGCCATCGTTGCCGAGAAGAGCGGCACGACGGTAATCGAGCCCGGCTGGCAGGCGCAGATGAGCGCGCAGGGCAACCTCGTGCTGGCGCGCGTGGTGCCGCGCGCCACGCAACGCGATGCCGCTGACCGGGACACGCAAGCCGATCCGGTGCGTCTGGAGATCTTCAACAATCTCTTCATGTCGATTGCCGAACAGATGGGGCTGCGTCTGCAGAACACGGCGTATTCGGTGAACATCAAGGAGCGTCTGGATTTCTCGTGCGCACTGTTCGACCGTGACGGCAACCTCATCGCCAACGCGCCGCATATGCCGGTGCATCTGGGCTCGATGGGCGAGAGCATCAAGACGGTGATCGAGCGCAATCGCGGCGAGATGCGCGACGGCGACGTCTTCATGCTCAACGACCCGTATCACGGGGGTACGCATTTGCCGGACGTCACGGTCATCACGCCGGTGTTCGTGGGCGCGGACGGTGCCGCGAACGCCGAGCCGCTCTTCTACGTCGGCTCGCGCGGCCATCACGCGGATATCGGCGGGATCACGCCGGGATCGATGCCGCCGGATTCGACGCACGTCGAGGAGGAGGGGGTGCTCATCGATAACTGGCAACTGGTCGCGGCGGGCGAACTGCGCGATCGCGAGACGCGCGGGCTGCTGGCCGGTGCGCACTACCCGGCACGCAACATCGACCAGAACATGGCCGATCTGCGGGCGCAGGTCGCGGCGAACCAGAAGGGGGTCGATGAACTGCGTCGCATGGTGAGCGAGTTCGGGCGCGACGTGGTGCTCGCCTATATGGGGCACGTGCAGGACAACGCCGAAGCCGCCGTGCGCCGCGTGATCGGCGCGTTGGCCGACGGGCACTATCGCTACGCGCTGGATAACGGTGCGGTGATCGAGGTGGCAATTCGCGTCGATCACGCCACGCAAGGCGCGACCATCGACTTCACCGGCACGTCGGCGCAGTTGCCGAACAACTTCAATGCGCCGCGGGCCGTGTGCATGGCCGCCGTGCTGTACGTCTTCCGCACGTTGGTCGACGACGATATTCCGCTCAACGCGGGCTGCCTGAAGCCGTTGACGGTGATCGTGCCGCAGGGCTCGATGCTCAATCCGGTGTACCCGGCGGCGGTGGTGTCCGGCAATGTGGAGACGTCGTCCGCCATCACCAACGCGCTCTATGGTGCGCTCGGACGCGTGGCGTCGAGCCAGGGCACGATGAACAACTTCACATTCGGCAACGAGACGTATCAGTACTACGAGACCATCGCGGGCGGTAGCGGTGCGGGTGAGGGATTCCATGGCGCCGACGCGGTACAGACGCACATGACCAACTCGCGACTGACCGATCCCGAAGTACTGGAGTGGCGCTATCCGGTGCGCCTGGAGAGCCACCGGATTCGCGTCGGGTCGGGCGGCGCGGGGCGCTGGCATGGCGGTAACGGGGCCGTGCGACGTATTCGCTTCCTTACCCCGATGACCGCGTCGATTCTCTCCAACAACCGCGTGCATGCGCCGTTCGGGGCGCAAGGCGGGGCGGTGGGGGCGCTCGGGGCGAACTACGTGGAGCGCGTGGATGGCACGCGCGAGACACTGGCGCACATCGGACGCACGCAAATGCAGCCGGGCGACATCTTTGTCGTCGAGACGCCGGGAGGGGGCGGGTTCGGCGTCGCGTGAGTGAATCGTGAGCGATAAACACGCCGCGCGAATGGGAAATCACTGAAGCGCGGCGTGATACCGGAAGGGAATGCTGCCTTTGCAAAGGCGAGCGTCGAGTGTCTTTGTACGATGCGTTATGTCTTTCGACTGACCGCAACATACGGAGGCGCTTCCATGTCTGACCCGTTGCAACATCCCACCCTCACGCCCCCCGCGTCCGTCGCTCCAGTGCAGGACGCGGCGGACGATCTTCTCGTTCAGTACGAACGCGCATGCGCCGACATGCAGCTGGCCGGGCGCAAGTTGCACCGCCAGATGCAGGACTACCACGCGGTGCTCGACGAAGTGGCGCGTCTCGAAGCGGCCGGCACCCCCGACGCCCGCGAGAAGCTCAAGCGTCTTGAGGCACTCGTGCGGAGCGAGGCATTTCAACGTGACGAACGTGAAATTCGTCGCATGACGGCGGCCCTTGCGCACACGCTCGACCGGATGCGCGCCGATGCGCCCGTGCCGCTCGCCGCGGCGTCAACCGTTCCCGCGAAGCGTGCGCCCGCCGTGCGCCGCGTCTGCGCCTGAGACGAGATTCGGCATGATCGATCGAATCTCCGGCACCCCATCCCCATCGCGCGCGTACACCGATGTCGCTGGCCAGCTTCGCGCCAAGCCCACCGATTCCCAAAATCCGCTGCTCTCGACGATCGCCGTCGCCAGCGATCAGTTGACTACCCTGCAATCGATGGCCGACGCGTGGCTGGCGCAGGCGCAAACGCGCATCAACGTCGCTCGCGACGCCCGCGATTTTGCAACGGTAGTGGGGGACATGGCGCAGCGGGCTTCCCTGGGCACGACTCCCGAAGGGTTGCCGCCAGCGCTGCGAGACTTCGCGATTCGGCACGAGTTGCTGTCGACTCAGGTCGCCGACACGCCGTTAGATGCGGCCGCTCTGAAGGCGCTGGAATCCCGGCTTCAGTCGCTGGCCCTGACCGACGGGGCGTCAAGCACTAGCGAGCAGATCCAGCTCAAACGTTTCGTTACCCGCTACGACAACACCCTCACGCTCTACAACGCGGTGATCGCCAAACTTGGCGAAATCATGAAGAAGATCGTGACCAGCATCTAACCCGCATCCAAAGATCCAAAGGGCCGCGCAGGTCTGCCGTCGCGCGTCGATATTGACGCGCGTTTGCCCGCCCCGATTTCACCGACTTCAGGAATCAAGTGTCATGACGCCTATCCAGTACGCCTCTTCCCGCCTCGTACCCTCGCAAACCGGACTCACGCGCGACATCAATGTCGGTGGCGTCACGAAGTCGCTAGATTTTCACGGAACGCTCGCGCAATACGCCATGTTGATGATGGAGATGAACAACGGCGAGGCGCAGCACATGATCCAGGAAATGCAGCGACGTCAGAAAGAGGGACAAGAGGCGCGCGAGGTCGGGAACCTGATCGAATCGCTGATCAACGACATCGGCTCGGACACGTCGAAGAAGAAAACCGTCGGTGACGGCATCCGGGCGTTCTTCGACAAGCACAACATCCAGATCACCGTGTACGGCGACGGGACGAAGAAGACCATGATGGAGTGGGAGTCGCGCACCAAGCGGGTCGGCGAGCCAGGCTACACCACACCGACGGGAGGCAACGCGCAATACAACGCGTCCGATCTGCGCACACTGAAGGCTGCCGCCGAGGGCTTCACCGAGCAGGCCTCTGACAGCCGCACGGTTGACCAGATCAAGATCAACAAGAAGCTGCAGGAGTACAACGGCGCCTCCACGCTGGTGAACACGATCTACAGTTCGCAGGGCTCGCAGCTCAACCAGATCAACGGGTCGATGCGCACATGATGGCGGCAACGTCCCTGGACACCGCGCCGCCGGCCCCGGGCGCGGACGACGCGCCAGCGATCCTTTCGCGATTCTTCGAACGCGGGGGCGCGCTGCGCATGCTGGCCGATCTGGACGAGGCGGACCTCGCGCGTGTGCGCGCCCATGCCTGCCAGCGGTTCGCCCAAGGCCAGATCGCGGCGGCGCAACGGGTGTACTTCGTACTCGCCACGCTCGACCAATGGTCGTTTGACGATTGGTTCGGGCTCGGCCTGTGCTACCAGCGACTCGGGCAGCACGAACAGGCGCTGCCGTGCTTCGCGAAAGCCGGCCTGATTCACGCGTCGGACCCGCGCCCGCCGTATCTCGCCGGGATGAGCTACGAGCACGCAGGCAACCGGGAATTCGCTCGCAAATCGTTTGGCGCAACGCTGCGCATCTGCGGACAACTGCCTCAGCACGACAAGCTCGCCCGCTCGGCACGGGCGCGGCGCGACGCGCTGAATGCCACTTCGGATCCTAAATCAACATGACCGCCATTTATTCCCCACGAGCCGCGTACGCGCCTGCCTGGACCGGCAACGTCGGCAACGCGCCCGCAGCTGCCGTCGCCGTTGCGAACGACGTCATCGAGTCGCCGGATGCCGCTCGTCAACGACGCGAACGCTTGGACTGGCTGCGCACCGAGGACTTTGCGCCAGACCCGTCGACCGGCGTCGACTGGCAAGACGCCGACGACGCGTTCGCCCGCCTGCTGAATCGCCTCTTTGCCGTCGGCAGCGGACTGGCGGCGAACGCGCTGGGGGCGTCCAGCGCCGACGGCACTTCGAACGCTGCGAACGCCTCAACGCTCTCTGCGCTCGAGAACGTCGATCCGTCCACGCTGGCGATGATGGCGTCGATGATCGCGATGGACGCGCTGGGCGACACCGCGAAGTCCACGCAGCGGGCGCTGACGTTGATGGGCGAGCGTCAGGAAAAGCTGCGTCAGGAGGACATCAAGAAGTATCGCGAGCAGATGGACGCGAAGACAGAGGATGCCAACAAGGCCCGCAAAGGCGGCATCTTTGGCGTGGTGTTCGACTGGCTCATCGCGGCGGTCGACGTGGTGGTCGGCGCGGTCAAGGTCGTGACGGGCGTCCTCAGCATGAATCCGCTGATGATCGCGGGCGGTGTGGCCGATGTTGGCGCAGGCATTGCCGGGCTCGGCGTGGCGTTCCACAAGACGATGGCGCTCGTCGACCCGAAGAACGCGGCCTATCACGAGAAAGAAGCGACCAAGTGGGGACACGCCCAACTGGCGTTCCAGATGCTCGGCATGGTCATCGGCTTCGGCACGTCGATCAGGGGCTTCATTGCCAAGCGCGCGACGACCAAAGCCGCGAGCCGTGTGTTCAAGGCGGGCGCGGGCGAGGCGCTGGAGCAGGCGGTCAAGTCGGGCGACAAGGCTGCCGTCGCGGCGATCAAGTCTCGCGTGGTCTCCGAGATCGGTTTCGTCGTCGGCAACGAGGTCGGAAAGCGCGTGGGCAAGTCGCTGTTGCAAAGCGGCACGCAGAGCGGTCGCCGACTGGCGAAAGCGGGCTTCAATCGCATGGCCGAGCAGTTCACGCAGCAGATGGTCGAACAGATGGCCTCGCGCGCTTTCGACAAAGTCGCAAAGAACGCCGCGAAGCAAGTCGCCAAGAGCAAGGCGGTGACATCGAAGGAACTGACCAAGTCCTTCACGTCGAGCATGAATATTCAGGGCTATTTTGCCGTGGCGCGTGGCTCATGGTCGCTCTCGGGCGCACTGCGCGGCACGTTCACCGGCGCCAACGCCCTTGGGCAGGGGATCGTCGGCGCACAGCGCGCGAAGCTGCAACTCGAAGCGCGCGATCTCGGCGTCGACATGATGTGGCTGCAGATGCTCATGCAAATGAATGGCGACGACAAGAAACGTGCCGCCAAGCGGATGGAAACGCTCGTGGGTCAGCAGAGCGACATCGCAGTGTCCACGGGCGAGCAAGTGCAGAAAACGGGCGAGATGCGCATTCGTATCGCGGCCTCGTTGTCCCGGGCGTGAGCCCGCGCGGATCTTTCGGACGCGGTTTTCCGCCGCGTCGTCTACCTACGGAGTGATGACATGACTTATGCATTGAGTTCGACGTCGGCGAATCCGCGTCAGGCCGGTATTGCCGCCTCCGACGCCCAGCAACGCGCCGCGACCGACGACGAGGGCGCGCGCGTATTGCCGCGCATTCGCGAGCAGGTCGACGGCCTTCAATCCGCGCAGGCGCTCATCGCCCTGTTTCTCGCCATGCGGGTGGCAGAGCGCAACACCGACCAGGCGTATCGCACGCGTCACGATGCAATGGTCTTCGAGCGCGGCCAGACCGCGCGCAGCGAGAAGTACAACGCCAACAACTTGCATTACCGCGCCGGGCTGTATTCGGCCATTGGCGGTATCGTCTCCGGCACCTTCTCATTGGCCGGCGGTGTGGGATCGGGCGCGGCAGGGTTTGGGGGCGAGTTGGGCAAGTTGCGAGTGGTCGGCACGGCGGTCGGCGAAACGACCAAGGGCGTCAGCCAGTTCGTGAAGTCGCCGTTCGATGTCGTGTCCAACGACGATTCGCTTGCCGGACGCGATAACGATGTGCTTGGCGAGTTCGAGATGTCGCTCACCGAGGAGACGCGTCGCACGAACGATCGGCTGCGTCAGCGCATTGACGCGACCAGTGCGGACATCCGTGAAGTGTCGCGCGCGATGTACGGCATGATCGGCCAGCAAGTCACGAAGATGTACGACACCATCCGATAAGCCCATGACCGTTTGCGAGCGCGCCGTTGCGGCATTCTTCAGAGCCCACCGTTTCACGGCGCGCGTTGAAATCTGCGAGCGCACGCACGTCGAACTGGGACAGCGCGTCGAGAACGGCGAACTGTCCCTTTGTCATCGTCTCGACCGTGTGCCTGCCGGTGTCGTGCTGACGATCACCGACTTCCGCCTCGACGCCGAAGCGAAGGCAAGCGAGCATGCCGTGAGGCGCTTCTGCCAACTGATCCGGACACTGTTGCGCACGGTGCCCCATGTCGGCTACGTGCGCGGCATGATCCTGCCCGGCGTGAGCGACACGCGCGTTCGTGCGACACGTCTTCGCCTCGGTGCGATTCTCGAACGCGAGGGGGCGTTCTGGCGTGAGGAAGACGGCGATCGATGGCTGGTCTTCTGTCGGGAACCCAGCCGCCGATAGGGGCATTCAGGGCAACATGCCGAGCAGGTGCCACCAGAGATAGTCGAGCGGGAAGAGCAGGACGAGGGTGATGAGCGTCATGACGACGGTCAGCCGCGTGCCATCGCGCATGCCGACGCCGCCCAGATGCATCGCAATCATCATCGGCGGGCTCTGATAGGGCAGGAGGACGGTGGAGAACACCGGCACTTGCAACATCAGCACGGTGTAGAGCGGCAGGCCGCTCGCGCTCGCGAGCTGTCCCGCGAGCGGAGTGAGCACCGCCGGCAGACCGGGAAGCGTGGCGACCAGTCCGATGGCCGCGCCGATGGCGATGAGCCATGCGGCATTGATCGCGGGGGTGCCCGGCGTCATGCTCACCGCATCCAGGCATAGCCGTGCGAGCTTCTCGCCCAGCCCCGAATCCGCGACGACCGCGCCCACACCGAGAAAGCCCGCGACGTAAATAAGCGGCGTGATGTGCATCTGCTCGGTGAAGGTCTTGGGCGTGATGATGTGAATCGCGGGGAGCAGGCAGAGGATTGCCGCGGCAACGGAAATCCACGCGGGCGAGATGCCGTGCCAGGCATCGGTCGCGAATCCGGCGAGCGCCAACGCCAGCAATACCGACAGGCGTCGGGCATCGTTTGACAGCGGTGGCGGGGCACCGTTGGTCACCTGGGTGAGGGGGCCGTCGTCGGGGAACAGGCGGCAGATCACCCACACCAGAATGGCGGCCTTGAGCGCACCGAGGACAGGGAAGTGCAGCAGCAGGTAGGGCGCGTAGTGCAGCTTTACGCCGTAGAACGAGTCCGCCGCGCCCATGAGCACACTGTTCGGAATGTTGGCGGGCAGGATCGTCGTAGGCGGCATGTAGCTCGCGGCGGCGACCATCATCACGAGACCGGTGCGTCCGCGCCGACCCTCGGTGAGGCCGATGCGATCGGCGAGCGCGAGCACGATGGGGATCAGCAGCAGAATGCGTCCCGTCGTCGAGGGCATGACGAAAGCCAGACCCACGCAGGCGACCATCACTGACGCCACATAACGCGCATACGTTGGGCGCTTGAGTGCGAACAACGTCGCGGCCAGCCGCGCGCCGAGTCCTGTCGTGCGCACCGCGATACCCGTCACCGCACCCCCAAAGACGAGCCACCACGCAGCCGAATGAAACCCGGCAAAGATCACTTCCGGCTTCGCGACATGCAGCAGGACGGCGAGCAGGAAGAACGTCAGCGTGGTGATCGGCTCCGGGAACAGCCCGAAGGCCCACGCCCCGATGGTGAACAGCACGAGCACGGCGGCCTGTGCCGCGGTGGGCGACAGGCCAAGGGCGGAACTGCCATGGCTGGCGGCCCACAAGGCGGCAGCGAACATCCCGTAAATGACGTAACCGCCAAGGGTGCGCACGCGTGAGCGCAGGCGTTCGCGGCGTAATGCGTCGGCCGCCGAGGGGCGGTGATGGCGGGGATCAGGGGTGTCCGGCGAGGCGGATTCGGTCATGGCGCTTGTCGTTGTGGTGTTAGGCCAGGCAGGCGTGTTACGCGGTCCGGCGGCGATGGGGGGCGCGCTTGCATCGCCGTGGGCATATCGTATGCTAGCGACTTCGACAGCGTCACCCGATCAGGACAAATTCCGTCGCGAACATGCCACGCTCTGTACTCGTGCCTGCCCAGTGCCCCAACGTCTTTGCCATACCGCGCAGATCGCACGACTTCCGCCACGAATCGTGGGCGACGCGATGACGGCTGTCCCACCGAAGCCCTGGTTCCTCTACCTGCTGGAGTGCGCGGGCGGTCGCATCTACACGGGCATCGCCGTCGACGTCGAGGCGCGATATGCGGCGCACGTCGCGGGCAAGGGCGCACGCTTCACGCGCGCCTATCCGCCATTGCGCATCCTGCTCTCGCTCACCTTTGCCGATCGCTCAGCCGCCTCGCGGGCCGAGTACCGCGTCAAGCAACTGAGCGCGTCGCAGAAGCGCGCGCTCATTGCCGGCACGTTCCCTTGCGATCTCGGCGATGTCCGCGCCGCCGCCGACTTCAAGGCACCAGGCGTGCCTGACGAATGATCCGGCGCACGTCGCGCTGGATCGCGCCGAACTGGCCGCGCGACGGAATTGGCGACACCACGAGCGCCCAACTGTCGCCGGGTACGGTCTTCTCCACCACGGTGTAATAGGTCGACTGGGTGCGGAAGAAGTCGGCGATGCCGTCGTGGCTGATGCGATAGTTTCGCTCGCCCGCGCCGGGCACCATGAATACGCCAAGCGTGTAGTAAACGTCGCGATCCGCGCTGACCGGGCCGGACCGCTTGTCGAGCAACAATGTGCGCAGCGTCTTCTCCGTGAGCAGGCTCGGCCGGCGAATGTCGAACACGCGCCACACCTTGAGCAGCGCGCTCGTCGACATCTGCCACCCGGCGAACGGAGCCAGCAGACGCCAGTTGTCGGGCAGGGTGGCGCCGGTGATGCCAAGCGGCGCGAAAATGTGCGTTTCGCAGAAGTGCTTGTAATCGTCGCCGGAAACCGCTTCGATCACCATGCCGAGCAACAGGTACGACACGTTCGAGTAGACGAAATCGGACTTGCCGGTCGAGTGCCCGGCGTCGCCGGCGTCGAGATAGTTGAAGAAGTCCGCGCTGCCGCCCACACGCCGGATCGCCAGTCCGCTGAACAGGCCGTTCACGGGATCGTTGTAGCCGTTCGTGGCAAGCCCCGCGCGATGCGCGAGCAGGCGTCGCACGGTCAGCTCGCGCAACGACGGGTCGAGCGGCTTGCCGTGCTGTTTCGAATAAGTGTCGAGCAGATCGCCGAGTGTTGCGTCGAGCGAGAGTTTGCCCGCCTGCACGAGCAGCGCGATGCCGATGGCCGTCACCGACTTCGACAGGCTGGCGACGGGCAGCAACTGTCGGACGTTGTCGCCCGACGTGGCCGCTTCGAGCCCCACGCCAGCATCGGATTCCGTGCGCAGCCACACATGCGACAGGTTGTAGCGCTCCTTGAGCTGCGCCACGCCCTGCGTGAGCGTCGCCTGGCCGATGGGCACCGCCGGTTGGATCGGTTTGGGCGCGCCGGATGACGGCAGCGCCACGACCACCGGATTCGTAATCGCGGCAACGGGCGACGACGCCGCTGCCGACGTGGACGTGGCCGTCGACGCGGTTTGGGCGAGCGCATGGCCCGCGGTCATTAACATGGCAGTGCCCAGCAAGGCACTCAGGACACCGACGACAGCGCGGCGCACGGAGGCACTCCGTCGCCCCGTCGCGAGAGCGACGACATGCTCGTTGCGCCGCGATACCCGCGGCATTGTCAGACGTGCCCCTGCCGGACGGCTGTGCCGTTCGACGTACATTTTCTATTCCCCCCGCGCACGATGCTTCGAACCACAAATCGACTCTCTTCGGAGACGGAAAGGTTCGGGGTGCGCACGTGTCGCTTTGCGGCGCTCTTCGATATCGAAGTTTAGGAAAAACTTCGTTCAAATAACCAGTAAAAACGCTGAATTCTACATTAAATTGCATTTATGGAGATCAAACACCCATAGTGGCGCACAATCGCGCGGTGGCAACGTCGGGCGGCCGGGGCGGCTCCCGAGCCGTCGCCGACGAGACCTGTAACGCATCGCGGTGTAAGCTATCGCCCTGACAGGCTCTGACTCGCCCACAGGCCATGGGAGCGGCGTCCCGTAGGTGACGTCGTGCCGGCTGAAGGATCGACCGATACATGACTGAACCCTCCCGCGCGCGCCCGAGCCGGCCCGCCGATGCACCTTCCTCCGTGGCGCTGCCGATGGACGCCGTTGCGGCGTCCGCCGGTGGCGGGGCCGCGGGCGGCCCGCCCGAGCCGCCGCCCGCCGACGAAGCCGCCTGGTTTGCGTTGCCCGCGCCCCTGCGCTGGCTCCGGCGCGTGCCGTGGACCGCGGCCCGGCCGTGGCTGATCGCGGCCGGCGTCGTTCTGCTCGGCCTCTTTGTCTTCGACGCGTTGCATCACATGCTGCGTCACGTGCATTACGACGACATCGTTGCCGAGATACACAACACCCCCGTGACGCGTCTGGCGCTTGCCATGCTGGCAACCCTGGCGAGTTACGCGGCCCTCACCGGTTACGACATCTCAGGCCTTGGCTTCGCCGGGGCGAAGGTCAAGCGCTCGACGGTCGTGCTCACCTCGTTCATCGCCTACGCGCTCGGAAACTCCGTCGGTCTGGGGGTGCTCACCGGCGGCACGGTGCGAATGCGGATGTACGCCGCCGCGGGCGTCGATGCATCGAAGGTGGCGCAGGCGGTAGCGTTCAACGCCGGCGCGTTCGGTCTCGGCATGACCGTGTTCGGTTCGCTCGGCATGTTGTGGGGTGCGTCGCGCGTCTCGGCGCTGGTGCCGATTCCGGCGTGGGTGTTGCAGATGCTCGCCTTGCTGCTGCTGGCCGGCGCCGCCGCGTTCCTGGTACTGTGCGCGCGCAAGCGCACGGTGCGCTTGCTCAACCGCTGGCCGATCCCGCTGCCGCCGCTGCGGGTCGCGGTGCGCCAGTTGCTGATCTCGGCCGCCGATCTGGGCATGGCGGCCGCCGCCTTGTGGTGTTTGCTGCCCGCCAACGTGGTGGATCTGCCGACCTTCGTCGTCTTCTATGCCATTGCCATGGCGCTTGGCGTACTCAGCCACGTGCCGGGCGGCGTGGGGGTGTTCGAAGCGGTGATTCTGCTCGCGACCAACGGGCACGCACCGATCAGTCAGGTGGCGGGGGCGCTGGTGCTCTATCGCGGTATTTACTATCTGCTGCCGCTGATGCTTGCCGCCTGTCTGCTCGCCGGGTTCGAGTTGCGCCAGGGCCCGGCGGCGCCGATCGGCCGGGCGGCCGTGCGGCTCTTCCCCGGCCTGTTGGCGGCGCTCACGCTCGTTGCCGGGGTCATGTTGCTGATCTCCGGTGTGACGCCCGCCACGCGCGACGCGGAAGACTTCCTTCGCCACCACGTGCCGCTGTTCCTCGTTGAAGTGTCACACTTGCTCGGCAGTGTGGCGGGGCTGGCCATGCTGTTCCTCGCGCGAGGTCTGCTGCACCGGCTTGATGCCGCCTGGTGGGGCTCGCTCGGCCTGACGATCATCGCTGCCGTCCTCGCGATTCCCAAGGGCATTGCCGTGTCGGAGTGCTTCGTATTGGCCATGCTGGCGACGCTGCTGCTCGTCTCGCGCGAACAGTTCGACCGGCGCTCGTCGCTTTTCACGCAAACGTTCGAGCCGGGCTGGATCATTGCCGTGCTCTCGGTGCTCGGGGCCTGTACCTGGCTGATGTTCATGGCGTACCGGCGCGTCGAATACGCAAATCAGCTTTGGTGGCAGTTCACGTTCGACGGCGATGCTCCGCGTTCCATGCGCGCGTTGATGGTCGTGGCCGTGATCGGACTCGGGCTGTCCTTGTGGCAATTGCTGCGTCAGTCCGCCGGCGCGATCGTGCCCGCGAGCGAGGAGGAACTGGCGCGCGCGCGCGCCGTCATCCGCAAGCAACCGGCCGCCGACGCCTGTCTGGCGCTGATGGGCGACAAGAGCTTCCTGTTCTCGCCGTCTGGCAACGCTTTCATCATGTACGCAAAGCATCGCCGTTCGTGGGTGTCGCTCTCGGATCCGGTGGGCGACCAGAAGGAGTGGCCCGAACTGATTTGGCGCTTCATCGAGCTGGCCGATGCGCACGGCGGACGCGCGGCGTTCTACAAGACCCGCCCGCAGGCGCTGCCGCTCTATATCGACGCGGGACTGCGGGCCTTCAAGCTCGGCGAGGAAGCGTTCGTCTCGCTGCCGGAGTTCGGGCTGCAAGGCGCGCGTCGCGCCAATCTGCGGCATGGGGTGGCGCGCGGTGAACGCGAAGGGTTGACGCTGGAGATTGTGGCGGCGGAAGACGTCGCGCCGCATCTCGCGGAAATGCGGCGCGTATCGGACGCGTGGCTTGCGCGCCAACATACGCGCGAGAAGGGTTTCTCGTTGGGCGCGTTTACCGACGCGTACGTGGCGCGCCAACCCGTGGCGCTTGTGCGCCGCGAGACGCGCCTCGTCGCGTTTGCCACGTTGATGTGCCCCGACGTCCAGCGCATCGAAGCGAGCATCGATCTGATGCGGCAGGTGCCGGACGCTCCCCCCGGCACGATGGACTTCCTGTTCGCGAAGCTGATGCTGCACTTCAAATCGCAGGGCTATCAGCGTTTCGGTCTGGGAATGGCCCCGATGTCGGGCATGGAGACGCATCAGCTTGCGCCCCGCTGGCATCGCTTCGGCCGCATGATGTTCGCGCACGGTGCTCGCTTTTACAACTTCCGCGGGCTGCGCAGCTTCAAGGACAAATTCGATCCGCAATGGGAGGCGCGTTATCTGATGACGCCGGGCGGTATCGCACCGATGCTCACGCTGGCCGACGTGGCGTCGCTGGTGGGCGGCGGATGGAAAGGAATCATGACGAAATGACAGGTCACACGATGGCGAAGCACGACAAGGCGGACGATGGGCAGGCGAGATCGCGCAAGCGCGGGCGCGGCGAGGGCGCGCCGCGCTGGGTCCGCCGCGTCGCGGCGAGTGCCGCGACAGGGGCGGTGATGATGACGTCCGTCGCCGTACTGGCCCAGACGCCGGCACCCGCGCAAGCCCCGGAGATCCTGACGCATGGCCGCTTCGAGAACGTGCCCATCTTCCGTCCGGAAGGGGCGCCGAATGCGACGGTGCTCTTTTTCTCCGACGACGACGGCTGGACGCCGCGCGCCGAACGGATGGCGCGCGCCCTCGCGGACACCGGCGCGTTGGTGGCCGGCATCGACACGGCACGGTTGATGGCGAATTACACCAAGGACGAGATCGCTTGCGTATATGCGGCGGGCGATCTCGACAACTTCGGTCGATGGGTCGAGGCGGCCGTCAAGCTGCCCGGCTACACGCCGCCCATTCTCGTCGGCGACGGCGTGGGCGGCACGTTCGCCTATGCGATGCTTGCGCAGGCGGGTAACGATACGTTCTCCGGCGCGCTGTCCGTCGACTTCTGTCCGGTATTGCCGATGTCCCGGCCGTTGTGTCAGGGCGAGGGGGTGCACTTCGGACGCGGTATCACGCACACGGTCGGCGGCGCGCCGATGCGATTGCTGCCCGCGCCCGTCATGAGCGCACCATGGGTGGCAATGGGCGGGCCGGTCGGCGGACCCAACGCGCGCGCGCCGCGCTGCCCGGATCACGTGGCACAGGCGTTCGCCGCCCGCACGCCGAATTCGAGCTGGCTCGTCGGTGGGCTGGCGGGCAGCCTGGGCGCGATGGAGGTCTCCGGCACGCCCGCCGAGACGGGCACGCCGCCGACGTCCGTGCTGGCAGATTGGGTGACGCAGTACAAGAACGCGTTCCGGCGTCTGAACGCGCACCACGTGGCGGGAACGGCCCGGCCGCCCGCCGCGGTGGCCGATCTGCCCGTCGTCGAGGTGCCGGCCACCGGCAAGCCTGCCCCCAATATGACCGACACGTTCGCCATACTGATGTCGGGCGACGGCGGTTGGGCCGGACTCGACCGCGATGTCGCGGGCGCGCTCTCGGCGCACGGCATTCCGGTGGTGGGCGTGGATTCGCTGCGCTATTTCTGGTCGGCGCGCACCCCGGCTTCCGGCGCGCTCGATATCGACCGCCTCATGCGCTTCTATCAGACGCGCTGGAACAAGAAGCGCGTGATCCTGATCGGCTACTCGCAAGGGGCCGATGTGCTGCCGTTCATGGTCAATCGTCTGTCGCCGGTGGCCCGCGAGCGGGTGGCGCTGCTGGTGCTGATGGGACTCGGGCAGAAGGCGGACTTCGAGTTCCGCATGACCAATTGGGTGATGTCGAGCCAGAACGGCCTGCCGATTCGTCCGGAGGTGGAGCGTCTGCCCGACGGGATGGCGATGTGCATCTATGGGGCCGACGAAGACGACAGCAACTGTCCGGGGCTCGATCCCAAGCGCGTTCAGGTCGTCAAGATGCCCGGCGGGCACCATTTCGACGGGAACTACACTGGGCTGGCCGACGTGATTCTCCAGGGCGTCGCCAAGCGGTGACGGCCGATGGCGGGGCGGCGCCGCTTGGCGCGCCGCCTTGCCTTCCGTGCAGTGGCTCCGTACACTGCCGCCAGTTTTCCCATCGACCCACGTCCCGCACCTTCCGCACCGTTCGGATTTGGCGGCACGACACCCAGGAGAAGATCGACATGGCAGAGGGTTATTTCCCGAAGTGGCGGCAGCAGGACACGGCCTCCGGCCGCGTGATCGCCCCCGATGAGCGCCTGGCGTGGCCGCAAACCATCGCGATGGGCGTGCAGCACGTGGTCGCCATGTTCGGCTCGACCGTACTTGCACCGCTGCTCATGGGGTTCGATCCGAACCTTGCCATCTTCATGTCGGGGATTGGCACGCTGCTCTTCTTCGTGCTCGTCGGCGGACGCGTACCCAGCTATCTCGGCTCGAGCTTCGCCTTCATCGGCCTGGTCATCTCGGTGACGGGCTATGCGGGCAGTGGGCCGAACCTGAATATTCCGGTGGCGCTCGGCGGGATCATCGCCTGCGGCGTGCTCTACGCCATCATCGGCCTGATCGTGATGGCCGTTGGCACTCGCTGGATCGAAGCCCTCATGCCGCCGGTGGTGACGGGCGCGGTCGTCGCCGTCATCGGCCTGAACCTCGCGCCGGTCGCGGTGAAGGGCGTCTCGGCGACGCCCTTCGACACGTGGATGGCGCTGGCGACCGTGCTGTGCGTCGGTCTCGTGGCGGTGCTCGCGCGCGGCATGGTGCAACGCCTGCTGATTCTCGTGGGCCTGCTGCTGGCCTATGCGCTGTACGCCGTGCTGACCAACGGCATGGGCCTCGGCAAGCCGATCGACTTCGCCGTGGTGGCCCATGCCGCCTGGTTCGGCCTGCCGCACTTCGCGGCGCCAGTGTTCAAGCCTGAAGCGATGGTATTGCTCGCCCCGATTGCCATCATCCTTTTGGCGGAGAACCTCGGACACATCAAGGCGGTAAGCGCCATGACCGGGCAAAGCCTCGACCGCTACATGGGCCGCGCCTTCCTCGGCGATGGTCTGGCGACCATTGTGTCGGGCAGCGTCGGGGGCACGGGCGTGACGACTTACGCCGAGAATATCGGCGTGATGGCCGTCACGAAGATCTATTCGACGCTGGTGTTTGCCGTGGCGGCGGTGATCGCGCTGGTGCTGGGCTTCTCGCCGAAATTCGGCGCGGTGATTCAGACGATTCCGGGTCCGGTGCTGGGTGGCGTGTCGATCGTGGTGTTCGGTCTGATTACCGTGGCCGGCGCGCGCATCTGGGTGCAGAACAAGGTCGACTTCTCGGATAACCGCAACCTGATCGTCGCCGCCGTCACGCTGGTGCTCGGCGCGGGCGACTTCACGCTGAAGTTCGGTAGCTTCTCGCTGGGGGGCATCGGTTGCGCCACGTTCGGCGCCATCATCCTCTACGCGTTGCTGCGCGGGCGTGGGGCGTCGGCACCGGCGGCGATGTAGGTCGACGCGCTCGCCTCACCGGTCACACCGGACGCGCTGGACCGGCTGGATTCGCCGGCATTGACGGCACAAGCGATCACGGCACGATGATTACGTCGTGCCGTTTTCGTTAGTGGGGGCGGGCGTGGCCTGCAGCCGTTCAAGCAATTGCCGCGCGTAGACAGGCAGGGCGTCGCGCTCACGCACGCACAGCACCAGCGTGCGCAGGGCCCAAGCGTCGGAGAGCGGCACGATGCCGAGGCCCAGCGTGGCGGCCGAGCGTGCGGCGGCGCTCAGCGGCACGACGCCCAGCGCGGCCCCCGCCGCCACGGCGCGGCACAGACTGTCGAAGTCTCGCAGGCGCACACGGTAGTGCAATGGCCGACCGGCTCGCCTGGCGTGCCCGTCGAGGTGCTCGGCCAGTGCACTGTGCTCGGGCAGGCCGATGAACTCCGAGTCCAGTACGTCGATGAAGGCCACCTGGGCGCGCGAGGCCAACGGGTGCCCGGGCGGCGTGACGACCACCAGCCGGTCCTGCCGGAATGGCACCGTCTCGAGCCCCGTCAATTCGATCCAGTCCGAGACCACGCCGATGTCGGCGGCGCCTTCCAGGACCGCTTGCACGACGGCCGGGCTTGTCTGTTCGCGCAGGGAGATCTCCACATTCGGATGCTCGGCGAGGAACGCCCCCAGCAGATCCGGCAGAAACTCGGACATCGCCACGGTGTTCGAGGCAATACGCACGTTCCCCTTGAGCCCAGCCGCGTATTCGCCGAGTTCGCCGCGCATCTGCTCGATTTGGGCGAGCACGCGCCGGGCGTGAGCGAGCAGGGCGCGGCCAGCGGGGGTGGGCATTACGCCCTGGCGGTGGCGCATGAAGAGCGCGACGCCCAGCGCCTCTTCGAGCCCGCGGATACGGGCGCTGGCAGACGCCAGTGTCAGATGGGCGCGCTCGGCGCCGCCGGTGATGCTGCCGGCTTCGGCAACCAGCAGGCACAGTCGCAGGTCGGTCAGGTCGAATCGCACGGGGCAGGCAGGCCGGGAGGCTTCGGGGGCAATGACGCCAGTGTAGCGGCTTGGGCGATAGGCGCGCAGACACCCGGTGGAACGTCCGAATTTCGGACCCCGGGGAGGGCAAATGGCGATGCCGACTGACTTGGGAAAGGGCACATGGTAAACTACGCGCTTCCAAGACACGGCCGTACCCGCGACGGCCTCGCCCGCCAAGCCGCTTGATTTCATTCGCCGGCGGGTCGTCTTGCAGGCGTCTTTCGGCGCATCGCCCTAGTGAGCGCGATGCCTGTCGCACGCCCTACGCGGGCATTCCCTCAAGAACACACAACATCGATACGCGCGGGGACACACTTCGTGGAGTCCGCGCATTGGTCCATATATGTCTTTTGAAAAGCTCGGCCTGTCGGCCGACATCCTGCGTGCCGTGGCCGACCTTGGCTACACGCACCCGACGCCCATTCAACTGCAAGCGATTCCGGCCGTCCTGCAAGGCGGCGATCTCCTCGCCGGTGCCCAGACCGGGACCGGCAAGACGGCGGGCTTCACGCTGCCTATCCTGCAAATGCTCTCCACGCGTGCGCGCGCGGCGGCGGCCAACGGCAAGCGCTCCGTGCGCGCGCTCGTGCTGACGCCCACGCGCGAGTTGGCCGCCCAGGTCGAGGAAAGCGTTACGCAATACGGCAAGTACCTGCCGCTCACGTCCATGACCGTGTTCGGCGGCGTGTCGATGGTGCCGCAGGTCAAACAATTGGCGCGCGGCGTGGACATTCTCGTCGCGACCCCTGGCCGTCTGCTCGATCACATGCAGCAGAAAACGGTCGATCTTTCTGGCGTCGAGATTCTCGTGCTGGACGAAGCCGACCGCATGCTCGACATGGGCTTCATTCGCGATATTCGTCGTGTGCTGGCGGTGCTGCCGTCGAAGCGCCAGAACCTGCTGTTCTCGGCCACGTTCTCCGACGAGATCAAGCAACTGGCCGACGGCCTGCTCAAGTCGCCCGCGCTCATCGAAGTGGCGCGTCGCAACACGACGGCGGAAACCGTCGCGCAGAAGATCCACCCGGTCGATCGCGACCGTAAGCGCGAGCTGCTCGAACACCTCGTGCGCGAGCACAACTGGTTCCAGGTGCTCGTGTTCACGCGCACCAAGCACGGCGCGAACCGGCTCGCCGAGCAGCTCACGAAGGGCGGCATTCCGGCGCTCGCCATTCACGGTAACAAGAGTCAGGGCGCCCGCACGCGAGCGCTCGCCGAATTCAAGAGCGGCACATTGCAGGTGCTGGTTGCGACCGATATTGCCGCGCGCGGCATCGACATCGACCAGTTGCCCCACGTGGTCAACTTCGACCTGCCGGAAGTGGCGGAGGACTATGTCCACCGCATCGGCCGCACCGGACGCGCCGGCGCAAACGGCGAGGCCGTGTCGCTTGTGTGCGTGGACGAGCATCAACTGCTCACGCAGATCGAACGTCTCATCAAGCGCACGATCGATCGCGAAGTGATCCCGGGCTTCGATCCGGATCCGCATGCCGTGGCGCAACCGATTCGCAAGGCGCAACAAGGCCGTGGGGCCGGTGGTGGACGGGGCGGGCGCGGCGGCGACGACGACGACGCGCGCCAACCGGCCCGCGCCCCGCGTGAAGCGCGTGAGCCGCGCGATGGCGGTCGTGGCGCACGCCAGGGCAACGAGCCGAAGGCGCGTCGCGAAGGCGAGCGCGGTGGCCGAAAGAACAGCAGTGCCGTGAACGGCGGAAATGCGGGGCACGGCGCGCAGGTCGCGAACGCGGGACAAGGCGGGCAGCAACGCCATCAGGCGCAGGCGCCCAAGCGTCAGGGCGATGCCCAACGCGCGGCCACACCGGCGGCCGGTGCAGCACGCCAAGGTCGTGACGGCCGCACGGGGCAGACCGCCTCGCGCGGGCAAGGAGGCGGCGCGGAGCGCAGCGATTTCGCACAGCGCGCGCCGCGTCCGGCGCGTCGCGACGCGGTTGGCGGCGCCTTGCTGATGGGCAAGGCAAAACGCGACTGAACGGCTCAGGAAGGGCATCGGGCGCAAATTAAGTAAAATATTAAGCTTTTGCGCCCGGTGGCCCGGGCGTGGCAGGGACAATGAGGCGTCAGGCAAGGCGGCCTCATCGGCTCACCCGCGCACGTGCCGCATTCCCCTTCCCTGAGGATTTCATGATCGCCCGTATTACCCGGCTGTTCCCGTTGTGGGCTCTGCTGCTGTCCGTTTCCGCTTATTTCTCGCCGGGCAGTTTTTCCAGCGTTACGCCGCACGTCACGGCGCTCCTGACCGTGGTGATGTTTGCGATGGGCGTCACGCTCACCGTCGACGACTTCAAGCGCGTGCTCACGCGACCCGCGCCGATCGTCGCCGGGGTGGTGTTGCACTATCTCGTGATGCCGCTGGCCGCCTGGGTGATCGCGCGCGTGCTGCACATGCCGCCCGATCTGACGGCCGGCATGGTGCTTGTGGGCAGCGTTGCGAGCGGCACAGCCTCGAATGTCATGATTTATCTCGCCCGCGGCGACGTGGCCCTGTCGGTGACGATCAGCGCAATGTCGACGCTCGTCGGCGTGTTCGCGACCCCGCTGCTCACGCGCTTGTACGTCGACGCCTCCATCGTGGTCGACGTCGAGGGCATGCTGCTGTCGATTCTGCAAATCGTGGCGCTGCCGATTGGCGCGGGCCTGCTCATCAATCGCTATTTCGGTCGTGCGGTGCGCGCGGTCGAAGGCTATCTGCCGCTCGTGTCGATGATCGCGATCGTGCTCATCATCGGCGCGGTAGTCGGCGCGAATCAGGGCAACATTGCCACGGTGGGCCCGTTGGTGATGCTCGGTGTCGTGTTGCACAACGGTCTGGGCCTGCTGGGCGGGTACTGGGGCGGTCGTCTGCTGGGCTTCGACGAATCGATCTGCCGCACGTTGGCCATCGAAGTCGGTATGCAGAACTCCGGCCTGGCGGCAACACTCGGCAAAATCTACTTCACGCCGCTCGCCGCACTGCCGGGGGCGCTCTTCTCGGTCTGGCACAACTTGTCGGGCTCGCTGCTCGCGGGCTACTGGCGGGGTCGTCCGACCGGCACCGCCAACGATGCGCCGGCGGTGGTCACACGTCCGTCTCACTGAGTGTTTTCGTGCGCCGCATGCGAGTGTGTGCGGCGCGCAACGGCCGCCCACACTGTCATCGCGGGCATTTGCCTTTCTGACGCGCATCGCCTACAACTTCGATATACCGTCGCGCCCCGGCATGCGAAGCGGCGCGACCGGTGGCAGTCAATGTTTTGGCGGGAGTGCGTTATGTCTTTGCGAGTCAACGGAATTGTCATCGACGCACGCCGCGTCGCCGATGAGATCGATCAGCATCAGGACGAGGCCGATCCGGAAGTCGCCGCACAGCACGCGTTGGTGAGTCGTGAATTGCTGCGCCAGCGCGCATTCGACTTGCGTTTATTCGACAAGAACGACGCGATGCCCGCGAGCGACGACGCTATCGTCGATGCACTGTTCACGCGGGACGTTCAAGTGCATCGTCCCACCGACGCCGAATGCCGGGCCTACTTCCACGAACACGCCGGGCAGTTCCGTGTGGGCGACCGGGTGCAGGCGAGTCATATTCTGTTTGCGATGTCGGCGAGTGTGCCGCTGTCGACGACCTTGGAGAGGGCGCAGTCGGCACTGGATGCCGTGCGCTCCAATCCCGATTCGTTCGAAGCGGTGGCGCAATCGATGTCGGATTGCCCGTCAGGTCGCACGGGCGGAAGTCTAGGTATGCTCGCGCGTGGCAGTGGCGCACCCGAGTTTGAGTTGGTGCTGTTTTGTGGCGACCGACTCGGCGTGGTGCCGAGACTGGTCAACACGCGCTACGGTTTCCACGTTGTGCGGATCGAACGCCGGGTGAAAGGACACATGCCGCCCTACGAACGCGTGGCCGAGCGTATCGCCGCGCAGTTGTACGAGCAGGCGCGTGCGCGGGCACTGCGGCACTACGTGGCGCTGCTCGCCGGTGTCGCCGAAATTAGCGGCGCCAACGACGATGACGGACCGGTGCGTGTGCAATAGCGGATGGTCGGCTGTCGGAACGGCGTGCGTGTCCAGCCAGATGCGGCAGGGCGCGCGAGTGTGTCGATGGACTGATCGGGCAACGTCGTAGCGTTCAGTGTAGTGTCCCAAAGGGCTGGGTTCTGTGTCAGGCAGAACCCAGCCCTTTCGTTTTTCCGCGCCACGCAGCGCGTTCGGTGAGGCAGCGCACCGCGCCCGCGTTGCCGTCGTCATGTGCCATCCAATGATGGAATTGAGATCCAACGCGTTGCGGAGTTCACGTTTGCGATCGCTCGTGTTGAGCACTATCGGTGACCGCCCGATGAGATGCGAACGATGAACCGCGTTCGCCTATCCTTAGGATGTCGTGATATTCAGGTGTCATTTTCACGATACTTAAAGCATGCCTAATGAACATGCGGGGGATCCCTGATGGCAACCACTGCGACGTGCGCCGTCGTTGGCGGCGGCATTTCCGGCATTGCGGCTGCGCATTATCTACGCGACGCCGGCCTTCATGTCGAGCTTATCGAGCAGCACCGGTCCCCCGGTGGCCGGATCACCACTGCGACGCTCGACGGCGACCGAATCGATCTCGGCGGCAAGAACATCGGCCGGCACTATCTGCGCTTTCGCAAGCTCGCGCACGCCCTCGGACCCTTCGCGTTCGAGCCGTTCGGCATCAACACATCGCGCATTCGCGACGGAAAGATCGTCACGCTCGATAGCACGCGCCGCCTTGGCAGCACGCTTGCGTATCTGCGCGGTTGTCCTGCGGCGGATGCCATGCGCCTTGCCGCGCTTTGCGCGCGCGTGTGGCTCGACGCGCGCAATCGGTTCCTGGACGGACCGTCATTTGCCCGGCTGGCGCGAGATGCCGACGATGCGCCGCTGGCTTCGCATTTCAGCCCGGCGTTCTGTCGCGCTGTGGTGCGGGCAATGTCGGTGCGAATGAACGGTGCGGAGCCCGACGAAATTCACCTCGGCAATTTCGGCACCCACCTGGGCATGTGGCTCGACACCTATGATCAGCTCAAGGCGGGCATGGGGGCGTTTATCGGTGCGGCGACCGCGCCGCTGGCGGTGCGCTTCAATGCCCGCGTCGAGCGGCTCATGGTGCGTCACGGACGGGTTTCCGGTTTGCAGGTGCGGCAATTCGATGGGCGAACCGATCATCCGGAATACGACCATGTGGTGCTCGCCACGCCGGCAGGGGTGAGCGCGGATCTGCTGCGCGAACACGACGCGGCACTCGCCGCCGCACTCGACGAAATACGTTATTTTCCGGTGCTCGTGGTGGTGGCCGCTTACCGCCGGCCGATATTCTCTGCGAACGTGCGCGGGCTGTCGTTCGGCCCGGACAATGCGCTGAGCAACGCCGGCGCCTACGGCATCGACAGACTCGACCGCGTGCGCTACACGTTCAGTGGCCGCAAGGCGCGCGCCGTCATCGCAAGTGCGCGAAGCGCGGGCAGCCTTGCCGGGCCGGAAGCCGAAGCATTGCTGGATCTCGCCGAGACGACCCTGCGCCAGTACGTTCCCGTGGAACGGGCCGACCGGCGCGACGTTGTCGCGCATCTTTTCGATCCGGGGTTGTGTGCGTACGCGCCGCATCACTATCGGCTGCGCGCATGGCTCGACGATCGGCGCCATGGCATCGACGGTCTTGCGTTCGCCGGCGATTATCTGCGCGGCGCGTCGATTGAGGCCTGCATGCTCTCTGCGCAGGAGGCGGCGGTTCGCATCGCCCAGTCGCACCTCGCGCACGATCTACGCGCATCGCGCGCCATCGATTACGGCTTGCACGCATCGTCGTAAGTCCAGCATCGATCCCCCAGGCCGGCTCGCCGTCAACCCGGTGGGCCAGGTTCCGTCCCCCCCATTGTCTGAACGGAGTCGCCATGAACCTTCAAACGCCCGTGACCGGCCGCCCTGCCGGTACCTCCGATGTCACCACCGCTGACGCCTTTGCCATGCCGGGCAAGCTCGACCGGGCGATGGTTCACAAGACCAATCCCGTCAATGTCTTCGTCGCGTCGATCGAGCGGGCGCAAGCCACACCCGAGGGGCACGATACCTTTTCCGCTGTGCTTGCGATCGATCCGCACCACGCGTTCTTCTTCGAACATCCACTCGACCACGTTCCCGGCCTGATGATGATCGAAGCCACTCGCCAGACCGGCACTGCGATCTCGCACCGCTTCTACGAGGTGCCGCACGACCTCGTCTTTGTGCTCAATTCGCTGGAAGTCACCTTCGAGCATTTCGCCGAGCTGCACGCGCCACTGTCGGTGCGATTCGTGATCGTCGCCAAATCCTATCGTCATGACCGCTTGTCCGCGCTGGCTTGCGAAACGCAGTGGCTGCAGTTCGGCCGCCCACTGGGCACGATGAACGCGCGCTGGAGCTTCTCTTCGCCGGCGCTGCTTGCCCGCTTGCGTCACTCGGCCAAGGCGGACGACATCCATTGAATCGCATCGATGGCGATGAGCCGTGCGTTGCAGGGAGGCATCATGAGACATCTCGCCCGACTTCTGGGTCTGCGTTACACCGAAGATCTTGCACCGCTGGCGCTGGTGGCCGGTGCGGCATTGTTGCAGTGGGCCGCCTATTTTCTCGTGCACGATCCGTGGGTGGCGATCACGTGCGCGACGGTGCTCCTGTTGCCCCAGATCGCCGTTTCGACCGCCGTGCACAACCAGTCGCACATGGGCATGTTCGCGGGCACCTGGGCCAATCGCGTGCTGGAATGGGTGATGACCCTGGAGACCGGCATGTACGCGGCAAAGTTTCGCCTGCATCACAGCCGGGGACATCACCTGCACTACACCGAACCGGAGCGGGATCCGTCGCGCTGGATCGATGCTGGCGGTTGCCGGATGTCGCGGCTCGCTTACGTTGCTCATTATTTCCTGACATACGATTATCACGTGCTGCGCATCGGGCGGACCTGCGCGCGATTGCGTCGACGCTGCCTCTGGCAGGTCGCGGCCAGCAACCTCGTATTGGTCGCGTTGCTGTTTCACGACCCGCGCAATGCGCTGCTATTTTTCGTCGTGCCAAGGATCCTGGTCTGGCTCAACTTCATTCACATGACGTACGACGATCATATCGATCTCTACGCCAGCGATCCGTTCAAGGCATCGCACACGAAGGCCAACCGGTGGCTCAATCTTGTGTTTTTCAACAACGGCTACCACCTCGCGCATCACGTGCGGCCGGGCTTGCACTGGAGCCGGCTACCGGAATTCCATCGGCAGATCGCCCACCGGATCGACGTGCCGCCATCGTCGACGCCATTGAATCGCTGGTTCCGATAATCCGGGGGAGATCATGACGGTTTCATCGACACGGGCGCGCTGCACGCCCACCGAAGCCCCATCGACCGCCTGGCGTGCCATCGTCGTCGGCGCAGGCATGGCGGGCTTGCTCGCCGCGCATGCACTGGCGGGGCACTTCGATGAAGTGTGGCTCGTCGAGCGCGACGCGCTGCCCGATTCTCCAGCCCCGAGGGCGGGCGTGCCGCAGGGGCACTATGTGCATCAACTGCTGATGCGGGGGCGCCGAACGCTCGACGCGCTGTTTCCCGATTTGGGTCAGGCCTTGCTCGACGCGGGCGCGGTGCCGCTCGACTGGTATCGGTCCGTGCGCTGGTTCGGTGCCGCGGGTTGGATGCCGCCCGCAGGCGAGGGCTTCGTCACATGGTCGACGAGCCGTGGCCTGCTCGAGTTCGCGGTGCGCCAGCGCGTGCTCGCCAAGCGGAACGTTCGTGTTCTGACCGGCTGCGACGTCACGGGGTTGCGCTTCGATGCGGCGCTCGCACGCGTTTGTGGCGTGGCGATTCGGCGTCGCGCGGGCGGATCGCGCGGACAAGCCGAAGATGCCGAAGATGTCACGACCGTGCCGGCCGCCTTCGTTGTCGACGCGAGCGGGCGCAACTCGCATGCGCCGTCGTGGCTGCGAGCGATGGGGCTGGACGCCGTACGCGAGACGGTCGTCGACGCCCGTGTCGGGTACGCGAGCCGACTCTATGCGGTGCCGAAGCCGTCGGTCTGGCGCGACTGGCAAGCGCTGGTGGTGCACGGCCGGCCACCCGAATGCCTGCGCAGCGGCACGATCTTCCCCATCGAGGACAACCGGTGGATCGTCACGTTGACGGGGGCGGGCGGCGATTATCCGCCGGGCGATGCCGACGGCTTCCTGGCTTTCGCGAAAAGCCTGCGGGTGCCGACCCTCCACGATGCGATTGCCCACGCCGAGCCGGTCTCGCCGATCCGTCAGTTTCGCCGGACGGAAAATCGGTTACGCCACTTCGACGAAATGCGGCGCTGGCCCGCAGGCTTCGCGGTGCTTGGCGACGCCGCATGCAGCTTCAATCCGGTGTACGGACAGGGCATGACGATTGCGGCATTGAGCGCGGTGGCGCTCGACGCCCATCTGCATCTCATTCGTCGCGCCAACGATGCCCCGGGTGGATTGGCCTTGCAGCGTGCCCTCGCCCACGTGGCGCAGCGCGCGTGGATTTTCGCGACTGGCGTCGATTTACGTCAGACGGGGGAGCGGGGCGCCACGCATTGGCGGGCGCGGCTCATGCAACATTACGTGGAGTCGCTGCTCGGTCTCGCCGTCGACGATGCCGCCATCTACCGGCGCTTTCTGCGCGTGATGCACATGGTCGAGCCGCCGTCCGCGTTGTTCGCCCCCTCGGTGACGGCGCGGGTTGCCTGGCGGATTGCCTCGCAGCGCGCGGCGCTCGCATTTGCGCCGCGACGTTCCGCATCGCGTTACCCACGGGATTTGGCGGGTGTGAGGAAAAACGGACAAAAGTGACCGCTCATAAAAGGAAAGCGGGCGCGTCGCTACGACGGATCGCGCTCGCCTGCCTCTACCTCCCGACGCTCAACCGGCAATCAGTTCGAGCGTCAGCGTGTCGAGCGTGAACGAGCCGTCGTCCTGAATCCTGAAATGACGACGCACGTCGTCGGCCATGGCCGTTTGCAGCGCGCGAATGGCTACCTGCATCGGCGCTGGCGTACGCATGCGCGCGATCCACGTCTTGAAGTCGAGATCGAGCGTGCGCGGCGTGAGCGACGCCACCGATAATCCCGCCCCAGCGGCCATCGTCAGCCATTCGCTCGCGGCGTAGTTGCGCACGTGCGACGTATCGCGCAACACTTCGACCGCTTGCAGATACGTGTCGAACAGCGGCCGCCCCGTCGAGGCGACGTCGCAGATCACGACGCGTCCGCCGGGCTTGAGCACGCGACGCATCTCGCGCAGCGCGGCACCCACGTCGGCCCAGTGATGCGCACTGTATCGGCTGAAGACGAGATCGAAGCTGGCATCGGCGAACGGCAGCGATTCGGCTGCGCCCAGTTGCGTGTCGATGTTCGTCAGGCCGCGCTTGGCCGCTTCGCCTGCGACCACACCGAGCATGTCGGCGGACAGATCGTACGCCACCACGCGCGCGACGTGCGGCGCTGCGAAGAAGCTCACGTGTCCCGCGCCGCACCCCAGGTCGAGCACCTGCGCACCCGGATGCGCGCGAGCGATCGCGGCGAGTTGCTCCAGATCGGCGCCCTGCGCGTGATTGGCACTCGTCAGATAGGCCGATGCCTGCGGGCCGAACTGGCCGGTGACGACGGCGTTATGGCCATGATGCGCGTGGTGGGTGTCCTGCGCCCCTGCGGGGGCGGTGGACGAACCCGGGCGGGAAGGGTATGACGGGGTTTCGCTCACGGTGAGTCTCCTACGTGGGTGGGGCAGGGCGCGATGCAAGGGGAGTCGGCCCGCCTGGGCGCTTGCGCGATGTGGGTAAGTCTCACGATAATGGCTCGTTGATACCGGTACAAGTTACCTATTTATCCTGGTATGAAAACTACCCCTATCCCTAAGCCCGAATTGGCGTCTGACGCGCCAGCCCCTCACGGTGACGATGCGCGCCAGCGTCGCGCGCTCGGCGACTTCTTGCGCGCGCATCGCGAGCGGCTGACCCCGGCGGCCGCCGGACTGCCGCCTTTGGGGCGGCGTCGCACGCCGGGATTGCGGCGCGAGGAAGTGGCGCAGTTGTGCGGCTTGTCGGCCACCTGGTACACCTGGATCGAGCAGGCACGCGACGTGTCGATCTCGGCGGGCGCACTGGCGGCCGTTGCCGGCGCGCTGCGGCTTTCGCGTGCCGAACGGGCCTACCTGTTCGATCTGGCGGGCAAGCGCGATCCGGAGCGCGGTGCCGTGCCGTTGCCGCACCATGCGTCGGCACAGGTGCAGGCGGCCGTCGCCGCCGTGGCGGCTCCGGCCTACGCGCTGGATCGATGCTGGGACGTCCTGGCCTGGAACGCGGCCGCCGCCGACATCTTCCATGGCTGGCTCGACGCGCCGGGCGCGAAGAATCTGCTGCGCTACATCTTCCTCGATGCGGGTGCGCCCACGTTGATTCAGGATTGGGAGCGTCGCGCGCGCCGGGTGGTCGCGGAGTTTCGCGCCGAATGCAGTGCCTACCTTGACGATACGCCCGTGCGTACCCTCACGGACGAATTGCAGCGCGACAGCCGCAGGTTCGCCTCGCTCTGGTCGCAGCAGGATGTCGTCGAACGCGAAGGCGGGCGGCGTGGTTTTCATCACCCGGCGCGCGGCGATATCGATTTCGCACAGGTCACGTTCCGCCTGTCGGGGCACGACGACGTCAAGCTCGTGATGTTGCTGCCGTAGTGCGGTCGCTCAGAGGGCTGGGCGCAACCACTGGATGAGCAGCGTGATGCTGGCCATGCCAAGCAGGGTCATGATGAGCGAGCCCCCGACGTGAACCGCCACGGTGAGCGCTGCCCAGCCCATCTGCCCTTCGCGCAGCAGCGTGGTGACTTCGGCGGAGAAGGTGGAGAACGTTGTGAGGCCACCGAGAAAGCCGGTCACGATCAACAGTCGCCACTCGACCGGAATCGACGGAAAGTGGCTGAAGAGCGCGACGGCAACACCGATGAGATAGCCGCCGACGAGATTGGCGACGAGCGTGCCGAGCGGGAGCGTCGGCAGGATCGCATTGAGCTGTACGCTCAGTGCCCAGCGCAGTAGCGCGCCTAACGCTGCCCCGAGGCTGATGGCGAAGACCGACGCAAACATGGTTGACTCCTCTGCCGAGCGGATGCGGAGAAAAAAACGGCCGACCTTTTCAGGCCGGCCGCTCTCGCCTCTCAAGCGAATACTGCGGGCGTTGCCACGAGACTCAGTCCTTCGGGAACGACGTGGCGCCACCGTGCGCGCCCGACCACTCGGCCGGTGCGTGCAGGAATTTCTCGACTTCGTCGAGCGTCTTCGTGTCGAAGTGGTTCTGCTGCTTGGCAACGCGCAGCACGTCCCACCACGTGGCGAGCGAGTGCAGCTCGACATCGATGTCCTTGAGCACCTGGCGGCTCTCCGGGAAGATGTCGTAGTGGAAGACCACGAACACGTGATTGACCTTCGCGCCGGCGTCGCGCAGCGCCTTGCAGAAGTTGATCTTGCTGCGGCCATCGGTCGTGAGGTCTTCGACGAGCAGCACGCGCGAGCCTTCCGGCAGATCGCCTTCGATCTGCGCGTTGCGGCCGAAACCCTTCGGCTTTTTGCGAACGTACTGCATCGGCAGCATCAGCTTGTCGGCGATCCAGGCCGCGAACGGAATGCCTGCGGTTTCACCGCCGGCGACCGTGTCGAACTGCTCGCAGCCGACGTCCTGAATGATGACGGCTTCGGCGAAATCCATCAGCGTACGGCGCACGCGCGGGTACGAGATCAACTTGCGGCAGTCGGTGTACACCGGGCTGGCCCAGCCCGACGTGAAGATGTACGGCTTCTCGGCGTTGAAATGCACCGCGCCCACTTCGAGCAGGATCTTGGCGGTGATGTCGGAAATCGCCTGGCGGTCGATGCCAATCATGATGCGGTTCCTAAGCGTAGCTGCCCGCCGTGCGGCGCGCAGCCAGGAGTCATGGGTGAGTCGGCGGGGACCGTAGCGCAAGGCGCTGCGGCAGGACGCCGTCTAAGGCGGCGGGTCGGCACGTCTGGCAACGACCGACTGGCGCTTAAGCGCGAATTATGCCACAAGTTTCAGCAAACGCGCGGTCAATTATGCACGGAGCGTATATTTTCCATTCGACCACTCCGCACAATGTTTGCGCACGGCGCATATTAGAACCCGCCGCCGACAGATGAATCCAAAAAAAGAGACAGTTGCCGGCGCTTAATGACAGGCATACACTCACGCCCAAAATTCCGACCTGACGAAACGCGCCCATGCCTAACGATGCCTCGCCCTCGCTTGCCGCACCGGTGGTGCCGCACGATACCGCCTACGCGAACCGCGCCCTGTGGGCGTCGGCCATCGGCTACGCCATGGACGGTTTCGATCTGCTGATCCTCGGCTTCATCCTGCCGGCCATTGCGGCCGATCTCGCGCTCACCGGCGCCCAATCGGGCGCGCTCGTCACCTGGACCCTCGTGGGCGCGGTCGTTGGCGGCATTGTCTTCGGCATGCTGTCCGATCGCTACGGGCGCGTGCGCGTGTTGTCGTGGACGATTCTGCTGTTTGCGGTGTTCACCGGCCTGTGCTCGCTTGCACAGGGCTATTGGGATCTGCTGGCTTACCGGACGATTGCCGGTATCGGACTGGGCGGCGAGTTTGGCATCGGCATGGCGCTCGCGGCGGAAGCTTGCCCGCCGGCGCGCCGCGCGCGGGCATCGTCGTTCGTGGGGCTCGGGTGGCAGGCCGGGGTGCTTGCCGCCGCGTTGCTCACGCCGTTGCTGCTGCCGCACATCGGCTGGCGTGGCATGTTCGCCGTCGGCCTGCTGCCGGCGGTCGTCTCGTTCATCATGCGTCGCGCGCTCGGCGAGCCCGAGATGTTCCTTGCACAACAGCGGCAGCCGCGCGAACACGCGCCGCTCAAGCTGCTGGTCAAAGACGGCACGACCACGCGCGCGAGCCTCGGCGTGGCGATTCTGTGCTCGGTACAGAACTTCGGCTACTACGGCCTGATGATCTGGATGCCCTCGTATCTGTCGAAGACGTTCGGTTACTCGCTCACCAAGTCGGCCATGTGGACGGCGGTGACGGTGCTGGGCATGGCATTCGGCATCTGGCTGTTCGGCCGGCTTGCAGACCGCTTCGGACGTCGGCCGACGTTCATCGGCTACCAGATCGGCGCGGTCGTGATGGTGTTCGTCTACGCGCAATTGCACACGCCGTTCTCGCTGCTGATCGGCGGCGCGGCGATGGGCATGTTCGTGAACGGCATGATCGGCGGCTACGGCGCGCTGATCTCGGAGCTGTACCCGACCGCGGCGCGTGCCACGGCGCAGAACGTGCTGTTCAACATCGGCCGTGCCGTCGGCGGTTTCGGGCCGCTCACCGTCGGTGCGCTGGCGGCGGCCTACTCGTTCAAGCTGGCGCTCGTCTTCCTCGCGAGCATTTATGTGCTCGATATTCTCGCCACGCTTTTCCTGATTCCGGAGCGTCGCGGCGAAGCGCTGTCCTAACCTCTGTTGCCCGCTACGCCGGCCGCGCAGGCAGCGTCGAGCTTTCGGCGCAAGGTGTACACTTTGCGTCCTGCGGTGCATCCGGCGCACCGCAAGCCCCCACGGTCCGACGCGCGCGAGCGCGGCATGCAGGATCGGGGGACGCGCGGCGGCCATCACGCTGCCGCGCGATGAAGAACCCCGTCGACGACACAATCGCCGAATCCCTCCGGTTGGCTCTTCCCCCGCCGTGATCCGTCAAAAGACGGCTGAGTCCACGCGCTGCCCGCATGCGGCACGGACCCCGGCCGTCGCCCTGTCCTTAGGTATCGAGATATGGATGAACAACTGAAACAAAGCGCCCTGGCGTACCACGAGAATCCGCGTCCGGGCAAAATCTCGGTGACGCCGACCAAGCCGCTGTCGAACCAGATCGATCTGTCGCTGGCTTACTCTCCCGGCGTGGCCTACGCCTGCGAGGCGATTGCCGAAGATCCGCTCGCTGCCAATCGCTACACGTCGCGCAGCAATCTCGTCGGTGTGATCACCAATGGCACAGCCGTGCTCGGCCTGGGCAACATCGGTCCGCTTGCCGCCAAACCGGTGATGGAAGGCAAGGGCTGTCTGTTCAAGAAGTTCGCCGGTATCGACGTGTTCGACATCGAACTCGCCGAGCATGACCCGGACAAGCTCGTTGAAGCGATCGCCATGCTCGAGCCGACGCTCGGCGGCATCAACCTCGAAGACATCAAGGCGCCCGAGTGCTTCTACATCGAGAAGAAGCTGCGCGAGCGCATGAAGATTCCCGTCTTCCACGACGATCAGCACGGCACCGCCATCATTGCCTCGGCCGCGATCCTCAACGGCCTGAAGGTCGTGGGCAAGGACATCGGCCGCGTCAAGCTGGTGTGCTCGGGCGCGGGCGCTGCCGCTATCGCCTGTCTGGACCTGCTTGTGAATCTCGGCCTGAAGAAGGAGAACATTCTCGTTCTCGATTCGAAGGGCGTGATCCACACCGGCCGCGACAAGCTCGACGAGAGCAAGGCGCGCTACGCCGCGGCGACCGATGCCCGTACGCTGGCCGACGCGAGCAACGGCGCCGACGTCTTCCTCGGCTGCTCGACCGCCGGCGTGCTGACCGGCGACATGGTCAAGACCATGGGCACGAAGCCGCTGATTCTCGCGCTCGCCAACCCCGAGCCGGAAATCCGTCCGGAAATCGCGAAGGCTGCGCGTCCGGACTGCATCATCGCGACCGGCCGTTCGGACTACCCGAACCAGGTCAACAACGTGCTGTGTTTCCCGTTCATCTTCCGCGGTGCGCTCGACGTTGGTGCGACCACCATCACGGAAGAGATGAAGCTCGCCACCGTGCGCGCCATCGCCGAGCTGGCGCAGGAAGAAGAGCAAAGCGAAGAAGTCGCGCGCGCCTATGAAGGCCAGTCGCTCGAATTCGGGCCGGAATACATCATTCCGAAGCCGTTCGATCCGCGCCTGATCATCAAGATCGCACCGGCCGTGGCGCAAGCCGCGATGGACTCGGGCGTGGCCACGCGTCCGATCGCGGACATGGACGCCTACCGCGAGCAACTCGGCACGACCGTGTATCGCACCGGCTTCATCATGCGCCCGGTGTTCGCTGCCGCCCGTGCCCGCTTCGGTAACGACGCCGCGCGCATCGTGTTCGCCGAAGGGGAAGACGAGCGCGTGCTGCGCGCTGCCCAATTCGTGCTGGCCGAGCGCATCGCCAAACCGATCATCATCGGCCGTCCGGCCGTGGTGGAAATGCGTCTGCAGAAGATCGGCTCGAAGCTCAAGCCGGGCGTTGACTTCGAGATCGTGAATCCGGAAGACGACGCGCGTTATCAGCGTTGCTGGCAGGCGTATCACGACCTCGGTGCGCGTCACGGTGTGACGCCGGAAGTCGCCAAGGCCGCCATGCGCAAGGACAACACGCTGATTGGCGCGATCCTCGTGCATCTGGGCGAAGCCGACGGCATGATCTGCGGCATGATCGATACGTACCACCGCCATCTGGATGTGGTCGATCAGGTGCTGGGCCGTGCCGCCGGTGTCGAGAACTACGCGGCGATGAACCTGTTGATGCTCGAGAAGCGCAACCTGTTCATCAGCGACACCTACGTCAACGAGACGCCAACCTCGGAGCAGCTCGCCGAGATGACCGTGCTCGCCGCGAAGGAAATCGAGCGCTTCGGCATCGCCCCGAAGGTGGCGCTGCTCTCGAACTCGAACTTCGGTAGCGTGAAGTCGGCTTCGGCACAACGCATGGCCCGCGCCTGCGAACTGCTCGCCAAGCGTGCGCCGTCGCTGGAAGTCGACGGCGAAATGCACGGCGACGCCGCGTTGTCGGAGTCGGTGCGTCGTGCCGCGTATCCCGCGTCGCGTCTGTCGGGCGAAGCGAACCTGCTCGTCATGCCGAACGTGGAAGCGGCGAACATCACTTACAACCTGCTCAAGATGACGGGCGGCGAAGGCGTGACGGTGGGCCCGTTCCTGCTCGGCTGCGCCAAGCCGGTTCACATCCTGACGCCGGCCGCGACCGTGCGCCGCATCATCAACATGACGGCCGTTGCCGCGGCCAACGTCATTCGTTGAGCCTCGGGACGGAGGTGTCGCCGCGGAGAATGCGGCGCGCACGTCCGCCGAGGGTGCGCTAGCGCATAAAAGAATCCCGCCAGACGCTCACGCGCTGGCGGGATTTTTATGGAACCGACGGATAACGGGTCAGGCGCTCAGGTGGTCAAGCGGCAGCGCGATGCGAACCGCCGTCGCGGAACTGCGTGAGCAACTTCGTCCACTTGATGCGGGTGGCGGCGAGGTTCTGCTCCTTGACGTGCCCGAAGCCGCGAATCTCCTGCGGCAGTTCCGCCAATTGCACGGCCAGCGACAGATTGTGCTCGCCGAGGCGCGACAACAACTCGTTGACCAGCGTTTCATACTCGCCGATCAGCGCCCGCTCCGTGCGACGCTCTTGCGTCCGGCCGAAGATATCGAACGCTCCGCCACGCAGCCCTTTGAACCTGGCGAGCACGCCGAACGCCTTCATCATCCACGCGCCATAGGTCTGCTTGATGAGATGACCCTTGTCGTCGTGCTTGGCCAGCGACGGCGGCGCCAGATGGAAGCGCAACGTGAAGTCGCCTTCGAACTGCTCGTTGAGCTTCTTCATGAAGGCCGGGTCGGTGTACAGGCGGGCCACTTCGTACTCATCCTTGTAGGCCATGAGCTTGTAGAGCCCGCGCGCGACCGCTTCGGTGAGCGGCATCGGCATGCCCTCCGGCGTGAGTCCGGCTTCGGCAGCGCGCACGCGATCCACCGTTTGCTTGAAGCGTTCAGCGTAGGCACGATCCTGATACGCCACGAGTTGGTCGTAGCGACGCTCGATCAACCGGTCGAGCGCATGCGGCGTGTGCAGCGTGATCAGCTTGCCACCGGCGGCCGCCGGCGCCGGTGCCTCGTTCTGCTGCGCAAGCTTGCGTACGCTCGCCAGATCGTGCGCGGCACGACGTCCCCATTCGAACGCCTGTTTGTTCTTCTCGACGGCCACCCCGTTGAGCTCGATGGCGCGCGTGAGCGCAGCGTACGAGAGCGGTACCCAGCCCTTCTGCCATGCGTAGCCCAACACGAATGGGTTCGTGTAGATGGTGTCGCCGAGCAGTCGCAGCGAGAGGTGATTGGCGTCGACGAAGTCAACGTTTTCACCGGCGGCCGCGCGGATGTCGTGCTCCGTGCTCGTGCCGGGGAAGCGCCAGTTCGGATTGCGGATGAAGTCGGCCGTCGGCGTATGGGCGCTGTTGACCACGATGTTTGTCACGCCGTGCTGCACGCGTGAGAGCGTGTCGTCGCTCGCCGTCGTGATGGCGTCGCAGCCGATGACGACGCGGGCGTCGCCCATGGCGATGCGCGTGGCATGAATGTCTTCCGGCTGCAGGGCGATCTGCACGTGGCTCGTCACCGCGCCGCCCTTCTGGGCGAGGCCGGTCACGTCGAGCGTGGTGACGCCCTTGTTCTCGAGGTGCGCGGCCATGCCGAGCAACGCGCCAATGGTCACCACGCCCGTGCCGCCCACCCCCGTCACGAGAATGCCGTACGGACGCGCGATGGCGGGCAGCGCCGGTTCCGGCAGCGGCGGCAGCTCGCTGCTGTCGACCTGCGCCGTCTTGGGCTTGCGCAACTGACCGCCTTCGACCGTCACGAAGCTCGGGCAGAAGCCGTTCAGGCACGAGTAGTCCTTGTTGCACGTCGACTGATTGATCTGACGTTTCGTGCCGAATTCCGTCTCCAGCGGCTCGACCGAGAGGCAGTTCGACTTCACCGAGCAGTCGCCGCAACCTTCGCAGACCGCTTCGTTGATCACCACGCGCTTTGCCGGATCGGGGAATGCACCGCGTTTGCGACGGCGGCGCTTCTCGGTGGCGCACGTCTGGTCGTAGATCAGGATCGACGTGCCCTTGACCAGTCGCAGTTCGCGCTGCACGCGGTCGAGGTCGTTGCGGTGGTAAACCGGCACATCGCCGACGAGCTTCACGCCGTCGTACTTCTCGGGCTCGTCCGTCACGATGACGATCTTCGTCGCGCCTTCGGCATCCACCTGCGCCACGATCTGCGGCACCGTCAGCGTGCCGTCGACCGGCTGGCCACCGGTCATGGCGACCGCGTCGTTGTACAGGATCTTGTAGGTGATGTTGACCTTCGACGAGATCGCCGCGCGAATCGCGAGCAGGCCCGAGTGGAAGTACGTACCGTCGCCCAGGTTGGCGAAGATGTGCTCGTCGCACGAGAACGGTGCCTGACCGATCCAGGGCACGCCTTCACCGCCCATCTGCGAGAACGTGTCGGTGCGCCGATCCATCCACACGGTCATGTAGTGACAGCCGATGCCGGCGATGGCGCGCGAGCCTTCGGGCACGTTGGTCGACGTGTTGTGCGGACAACCCGAGCAGAACCACGGCTTGCGCTCGACGGCCACGCGCGGCTTGGCGAGAGCTTGCTCCTTCGCGTCGATCACGCGCAGGCGGGTCGCGATGCGCTCGCGCACGTCGCTCGGCAACTCGAACTTTTCCAGACGCGTGGCAATCGCCTTGGCGATCAGCGCGGGGGAGAGTTCGTAGTGGGCGGGCAGCAGCCAATTGGCCATCGGCACCGACCATTCGCCGCCGGCGCCATCCTTTTCGTCGAACTTGCCATACACGCGCGGGCGCACGTCGTCGCGCCAGTTGTACAGCTCTTCCTTGATCGCGTATTCGAGGATCTGGCGCTTTTCCTCGACCACGAGAATTTCCTGGAGCCCTTGTGCGAACGCGCGCGCACCCTGCGCTTCAAGCGGCCACACACAGCCCACCTTGTACAGACGAATGCCGATGCGCTGACACGTGGCTTCGTCCAGCCCCAGATCGGCGAGCGCCTGACAGACGTCGAGATACGCCTTGCCGCCGGTCATGATGCCGAAGCGCGCATGGGGCGAATCGATCATTACGCGGTCGAGCTTGTTGGCGCGTACGTACGCAAGGCCCGCGTACCACTTGTAGTCGAGCAAACGCGCTTCCTGCACCAGCGGCGGGTCGGGCCAGCGAATGTTCAGGCCGTCGGGCGGCATGATGAAGTCGTCCGGCAGGTGAATGTCGACGTTGTGCGGATCGATCATCACCGAGGCCGACGACTCGACCACATCCGTCACGCATTTCATCGCGACCCACAGGCCCGAGTAACGGCTCATGGCCCAGCCATGCAGGCCGTAATCGAGATACTCCTGCACGTTCGACGGATACAGCACGGGAATGCCGGCGGCCTTGAAAACGTGCTCGGACTGGTGCGCGAGGGTGGAGGACTTGGCTGCGTGGTCGTCGCCCGCGAGCACCAGCACGCCGCCGTGCTTCGACGAGCCGGCCGAGTTACCGTGCTTGAGCACGTCCATCGAGCGGTCGACGCCGGGGCCCTTGCCGTACCACATGGAGAATACGCCGTCGTACTTGGCGGGGTACAGGTTGACCTGCTGCGACCCCCACACGGCGGTCGCCGCGAGGTCTTCATTCAAGCCGGGCTGAAAAACGACATGATGGCTGGCGAGGTGCTGCTTCGCTTTCCATAGCGACAGATCCAGCCCGCCCAGCGGCGAGCCGCGATAGCCCGATATGAAGCCTGCGGTGTTGAGTCCGGCCGCAGCGTCGCGCGCCTGCTGCAACATCGGAAGCCGGACCAGGGCCTGAATGCCGCTCATGTAGGCGCGACCGCGCTCGAGCGTGTATTTGTCGTCGAGCGTGACCGATTCCAGTGCGGCCAGCAAGCTCGGATTGACGGGGGCGTTCATGGGGTGTGCTCCTCACTCTCACTGATTTTGGGATCGCCAAAACTTCCTGCCCCTCCCGCTCTCGTGAAGCAGGACGGCAGCGGTGAATGCCGGCCTCTAATGGTTGCGTGCCCGGGGACTCACTTGCGTGATGCCACCAGGCGAGCGGGGGCCTTTTTTGTATTGCGCTCACCGGTCGAACTCATGGTAGCACCGGTGTCATGGCATTGCCTGACGGGGACGGTGGCGTCTCATCGGTGACCGATCCAGCGAAGTATAGCGATCATTGTGACGTTTACGTAAACGTCAGATAGCTCTCGTATACCCTCGTCGATGGGTTGGGTGTGCCGTGCCTCGTCGTGTCCACCGATGCGGCATCGCGACGACGGGCGGCTTTCGGATTTCGCTTCGAAATGGCGCGATTGTGTCGCGATGATGTCGGCAACCGTACGCTTGTCAGCATCTTCTGACGCGCGGGTAACAACGTGTAACGGTTGGCGGCGGGAGGGAACGGCGCGGGCAGAATGGTTACTAACGCTTTACCCGACACGTTGGGTACGTACTTTGCGCACAGTCAGTGCGCGTTGCAATGCCGCAATACGTAAGAAGGAGTCACTGTGAATCAACGAAACATCGCCAAATTCCTGTTGGTTTCCGCTTCGTTTCTGACCCTGGAAGTGAGCGTCGCTCGCGCCGACGAAATGGCGCGCGACACGACGGCCGAACCCATTCCGATCGTTTCCCCGGTTTCCCCGGTGGCCCCGATCACGCAGCCGCGCTCCACGCAATCGCCGCAGCGTTACGAAGGCCCGCTCGACCAGCGCACGATCGATCCGCGAGAATTCCAGCGTCGCTGAGGCGACCCGATGTCCCAAAGGCGTCGCCCACCCGCGATGCGCCCCGATACCCCAAGGCGCCACCTCACCCGGTGGCGCTTTTTTTGTCCCGAGCGCCTTTGCTGTAATCTCCCGTAATCATCGAATCGGGGGAGATGGATTCCTTGAGATTGGAATAATACGCAATAATATTGCGAACTATTAGCAATAACGGGAAATAATGTGCCAAAACTCGAACTGGACAAAATCGATCGCCGCATTCTCGCCTTGCTTCAAAGCAATGGCCGGCTGTCCAATCTCGAAATCGCAGAGCAGGTGAGACTCTCGCCGAGCCCATGCCTGCGACGCATTCGTCGCCTGGAGGAAGCGGGCGTCATTCGCGGCTATGTCGCCTTGCTGGAGCCCACGCGCATCGGCCTCGGCCTGCTGGCCTACGTCAATGTACGGCTAGACAAGCGCCATCCTGGCGATGGGCAGGGTGGCTCGGTCATCGAACACTTCCGCGCCGTGGTCGATACCTGGACGGAGGTCGTCGGCTGCTATGCGATGGCTGGCGACATGGACTACCTGCTGCGCGTGCACGTGCGCGACATGGCGCACTTCTCGCGCTTCATGCAGGCGCAGTTGCTCGTGCATCCGAGCGTGGTCGACGTCAAAACGAGCTTCGTCCTCGATCAGCTCAAGGAGACGACAGCGCTGCCGCTTCCGTAAATCGGCGGTGGTCGCTATTCTGACGCGAACAAAAAACCCGGCCAACTGACCGGGTTTCGTTTTTTCGGGGGGCGTGGGTGCGCGGCTCAGGCGGCGCGCTGGTTCGGCAGGAGTGCGCCGAACAGGCGGCGGGCGGTGCGAAGCTGACGCTTGACCGCATAATCGAAGGCGGCGACCTGCTCCTGCATCATTTCCGAGAGCATCGACTGCGTGTCGGCGGGGGGCAGGCTCAAATAGCCGTCGGCCTCGCCGTAAGCGTAGTTGATTTCCATGCCGGCCTTCTTCGCGATGCGCATCATGCGGGCATTGCGCGACAGGCAGTGCATGTAAAGCGTGTCGACGCGCTGGTTGCGGCAGTGGATCGTGGCACGTTCGAACAGACGCGAGCCAATCCCGCGGCCACGGGCCGATTCGAGCACCGAGACCCCGAATTCGGCGACACGCCCGTTCTGGCCTTCCGGCAGATGCGCAACATGAGCGACCGCCACGAGAGCCAGATTGTCGTCGTACACGCCAAAAACGCTGTCGCGCGAGAAGTCGAGGCTGGCGACGTAACGAGTGATCACGTCATCGGTGACGATCTGGCCGAAACGCAGCAGACGGTCTTCTTCGCCGAGGGCCAGGAAGTGGCGCTGGAGTCGATGGATGTCGCCGGAGGTCAGCTCACGAATCAGCACGCTCGACCGCTCGTTGGCGGCAACCGTCGCGCGTGCGACGTCGGGCGTGGGGTTCGGGGCAGTCATGGCGCAATCCTTGGGTATTCTTTAGTGCGTGCACTGGATTGTGCGACGCAAAAGAATTATACCTGATTGGCTAGGTGAAAACCCTAGTTTGTGGCGGGAGTGTCTGGAGGAAAGTGTCTAAGTTGCTGAAGAGCCGCGCCGTTTCTCGATGTCGCCCCCAATGACGTTCGACGATAAGTTGCTGCGAGGCAACAAAAAAGGGCGATGCATCGCCCTTTTTTTGAAAGTGAGTGACTACTGGCTAAGCGCGCGATGGCGCCGCTGCTGCGGGGATGGCGGCTTCGATCCCGCCCGGCAGCGGGGTGACGAGGCCGTGCTCGAGCACGGCGATCACCTCGTTGGCGAAATCGCGATATCGCATGCGACCGCCGGGCTTGAGCCATGTGAAGGTCCAGTTGATCATGCCGAACAGCATCATCGTGAGTGCCGTCTGGTTGTGCTTGGTCACCCGGTCAGGGAACGCTCGCGAGAGTTGACGGGCAAACGCCGCGACCACGTCACGCTGACGATTGAGCACGATCTCCCGTTGCTCGTCGTTGAGAAACTTCACGTCGTTGAGCAGTGCAATATGACGCGTCTGCGACGTCTCGTACTCATCGAGAAAGGCGCGGATCAGTTCATGGAACGTATCGCGCTCGGACAGCCCGCGGCGTTGGCCGAGCGCCTCGACCTCGGTGACGATCAGCATCAAGCGCTTGGTGTAGCGCTCGAGCAGATCGAACAGGATGGCGTCCTTGCTCGCGTAATAGTGATACAGCCGGGCCTTCGACGTGCCGCACGCGGCGGCCAGTTCGGACATCGAGGCGCTCGGATAACTCGCGTGTGCGAATGCTTCGGCGGCGACATCGAGAATCTGTTCGCGCTGCGATTCGTGATCGGGCGCTTTGGTACGTGCCATAAACGGGGGTTACTCCAGTCGTAGATCGCACGCGGCGGGCGCCGTGGTGTCGCCGCGCAACGCGAGCCGGCCTGCCGCGCCGAGTTCGCGGCAGCGCCACAGCAGAAAACTGTCGGTCGCAAAAAAACCTTCGAAGCGCGGCATTGCCTCGCCCAGAAAGGCGGCCATGGGCGTCCACGCGACGGGCGCCAGGCCGAGAATCTGGTCATCGATTTCGGCGAACGTCGCGCCTTCGAACGTGTTGTTCACCCAGCGGCGGACCTGCGTGTTCGCCTGCTTGAGCGCGCGCCATTCCAACGACAGACGGCCAATGCGCAGCAGCGAAATCGGGGCGATACGTGCAAATCGCTCGGCCAGCACCTCTGGCGCGTACATGCCGACGCTCGTCCGTCGCGTGGCGTCCTGCGGGGACCCGGGCGTCGCCAGATCGCTGCCACGCAACACGATCTCGTTCAGGCGTGCGGGCGTATTGCGCAACATGAAGGCCACGCGTCGCAGCGTGAGCTGGTCCGACGCACTGTCCCCATGCCAGCAGACCACCGCACTGTCGCCCTCGACCAAGCGTTGCAGCGACGCCAGTTCCTCGCGCAATTCCCCCGCGTAGTCGCGCCCGGCAGACGGCAGCACGCGTTGCCAGAATGCCGCCCGCTGCCGCTCGTTCTCGTCGATCTCGCGCAGCGGACCAATGGCCAGATCGTCACGCAGAACAAGCACGGGATCGGCGCGAAGCGCTTGCGCCATCGCCGCGCGCAACTGCTGCGCGGCGATATCGCCACAGACGACATGGATGGTATTCATGCCCGCTAGTTTACGGTATTCCCGCAACCTCGGGTTGACGCTCCCGTAATGCCCGAAATAATCGGGACATTGGCGGGATTTCACGCCTGTTCCCGCCGTGTTGACGTAGTGTTCGCACGACTTGGCAAACAGGCGTTCGATCCGCCGGCCCCGCTGTCGCGGCTCCGGCGAGTCGAACGCTCAACGCAGATTCAACGCAGATTCAACGCAGATTCAGCGCGGGTTCAGCGCTCATCGTAGCTCACCACAACGCGTTCCGTGAGGGGCCGTGCCTGGCACGTCAACACGAAACCTTGCTCGACTTCGTAGTCTTCCAGCGTGTAGTTCTTGTCCATCGCCACTTCGCCCTCGAGCACCTTGGCGCGGCACGTGCAGCACACGCCGCCCTTGCAGGCGTACGGCAGCGACAGACCGGCGGCAAGACCGGTATCCAGAATGCTCTGGCCCTCATACGGCTGACGCAGGCGGCGCTCCTTGCCGTCCATGACGACGACCAGCTCCGCCATCGGCGTATCGTCGGTGATGACGACCGGCTTCGCAGCGACCTGCGGCGTCGGTACGCCGAACCGTTCGACATGAATCTTCTCTTTGGCCACACCGGCGGCATGGAGCGCGGCTTCGGCGGCGTCCATCATCGGGCCGGGGCCACAGATGAACGCTTCGTCGATACTCGATGCCGGGATCAGCGTCTCAAGGAAAGCGGTGCACTTGTCCTGGTTGAGCAGGCCGTTGAACAGTTCCACCTCCTGGGCTTCGTCCGAGAGTACGTGATACAGACGCAAGCGGCCCAGATAGGTGTTCTTCAGGTCTTCGAGCGCTTCGGCGAACATGATGGCGGGCACCGCGCGGTTACCGTAGACCAGAGTGAACTGGCTGTGCGGCTCGGCGGCCAGCGTCGTCTTGATGAGCGCGAGCATCGGCGTGATGCCCGAACCGCCGGCGAAGCCGACATAGTGCTTTGTGTGGTCGGCCGACAGACGCGTGAAGAAACGGCCATCCGGCGTCATCACGTCGATCTGTTGCCCCGGCTTCAACTGATCGTTCGCGAAGTTCGAGAACTTGCCGCCCGGCACGCGCTTGATGCCCACGCGCAGTTCGCCCGTGGCATCGTAGTCGGGCACGCCGACGCAGATCGAGTAGGAGCGACGCGCTTCTTCGCCGTCGATCTCGGTCTTGAGCGTGAGGAACTGCCCTTGCGTGAAGCGATAGGCGTCGCGCAATGCGTCCGGCACCGTGAAGGCGATGGAGATGGCGTCGGCGGTCTCGGGCCGGATTTCGCGGATGGTCAGCGAATGGAATTGCGGGGTCGTCATCGTGGGCTTCCTTGATGCTCGGGTGCGATTGCCGCCGGGCAAAGTGTCGGCATCGCTACGCGCGAAGCCGGATCAATCGGGTCAATCAATAGGGCTTGAAATAGTCGAACGGCTCGCGGCACGTACGGCAACGGTAATGCGCTTTGCAGGCCGTCGAACCGAACGCGGATACCACTTCGGTGTCGGACGAGCCGCAATGCGGGCACGTCACGCCGTCTTTCGGGCGGCCGTAGAACGTGATCTTGCGGGGCGCGTCGGCGGCCACGGCGTGCGTGCCCGTGGGCGGCGCAATGCCATAGCCGCGCAGCTTTTCGCGCGCCTCGGGGCTGATCCAGTCGGTCGTCCAGGCGGGGGCGAGCACCGTCGTGACGTGCCACGGACCGAGGCCCGCGCGCGTCATGGCGGCGTCGATGTCCTCGGCGATCTGTTGCATCGCCGGGCAACCCGAGTACGTCGGCGTAATCACGATCTCAAACGCCGCACTACCGCTGGCGTTTGTGACGACGCGCACGTCGCGCAGGATGCCGAGTTCACGAATCGACACAACCGGAATCTCCGGATCGGGCACCGCTTCGAGCGTCTGCCATGCGAGCGGCAGCGACGCCTCCGAGGCCGGCGTGAGCACGTCGGGCGCAACGGGGGGAGTGAGCGGCAGATTCATGGTCGTATCGGCGAAGTGAGCGACGAAGGGAGTGGCGAGCGAATTCATCGTAGGCATGACGTGCGCGGCGCGCGGCGGCTTACCAGGTCGCGCCGGGATGCTGGCGAGCCAGCCCCTGCATCTCGCCGAGCAGATAGCTCATGTGCTCGGAGTGATGACCGAACTTGCCCGTGCTCTCGAACGCGCCGCCGACCGGTGCGTCGAGCGTTGCTTCTTGCAGCGCGTCGCTCACCGTGGCTTGCCAAGTGTCCTTCAGGCTGGCCATCGCGACGCCGGTGCCGGCGGCGGCCACGGCGTCTTCCAGCGCGTCCGGCTTGAAGATCTCGTTCATGTACGGCATCAGATAGTCGAGCGCGGCTTGCGCGCGGCGGTGCGATTCCTCGGTGCCGTCGCCGAAGCGCACCAGCCAGTCGCGCGCGTGGTGCAGGTGGTAATGCGCTTCCTTGACCGACTTGGCGGCGATGGCGGCGAGGTCCGGATCCATCGACTGCGTGAGGGCTTGCCACACTTCGACCATCAGGGCCGAGTAGAGGAAGTTGCGCACGATGGTCACGGCGTAGTCGCGCTCGGCGGCCGTCGTGCCGGCGGTCGGACCGTAGTGGGGCAGTTCGACCAGCGTCCAGTTGCGGAACGCGAATTCGTCGCGCCAGAAGGCGTAATCGTCTTCCTGTTTCGCGATGCCGGTCAGCGCGGTGTCGATCTTGGCGGCATGCTGATACAGCATGCGTGCCTGACCGATGAGATCGAGGCTCAGGTTGGTGAGCGCAATGTCTTCTTCCAGCACGGGGCCGTGACCGCACCATTCCGCATTGCGCTGACCGAGGATCAGCGCGTTGTCGGCGAGGCGCAGCAGATAGGACAAATGTTCCTGCGTCGGTTTCATGTTCTGGGGTCTCGCATGGGGCGCGCCGATCAACGCGGCGCGCTGCCGCTTACATGTGGTTCACTTCTTCCGGCAACTGGTAGAAGGTCGGATGGCGGTAGATCTTGTCGGCGGCCGGATCGAACAGCTCGGCCTTGTCTTCGGGGGCCGACGCCGTGATGGCGGCGGACGGCACGACCCAAAGGCTCACCCCTTCCTGGCGGCGCGTGTAGACGTCGCGCGCCATATGCAACGCCATCTCGGCGTCCGCGGCGTGCAGGCTACCGCAGTGTTTGTGTTCGAGGCCCATCTTGCTGCGCACGAACACTTCCCAGAGGGGCCATTCCTTGCTGCTTGCTTGCGTCATGATCGTTCCTGATGTCTTGTAAGGGGCTGCCGGTGACTGGGCGCGTGCGGGCTCAGGCGGCTTGCTTCTCGGCACGCTGGCGTTGTTTGGCGGCGTGCGCCAGGGCGGCGTCGCGCACCCAGGCGCCTTTTTCGTGGGCGGCCACGCGCGTGCCGACACGTTCCTTGTTGCACGGGCCGTCGCCGCCGACCACGCGCCAGAATTCGCTCCAGTCGATCTCGCCGTAGTCGTGTGCCTTGCGGGCCTCGTTCCACTTCAGATCCGGATCGGGAAAGCTCACGCCGAGCACCTTGGCCTGTTCGACGGCGGCGTCGACGAATTTCTGACGCAGATCGTCGTTCGAAATGCGCTTGATGCCCCACTGCATGGTTTGCGTGCTGTGGATCGAGTCCTTGTCGCTCGGGCCGAACATCATCAGCACCGGCCACCACCAGCGGTTCACGGCTTCCTGAACCATGTCGCGTTGGGCTTGCGTGCCGCTCATCATTGAGAGCAGGGCGTCGAAACCCTGACGCTGGTGGAACGACTCTTCCTTGCACACGCGGATCATGGCCCGCGCATACGGGCCGTACGAGCAGCGGCACAGCGGTACCTGGTTCATGATGGCGGCGCCGTCGACGAGCCAGCCGATCACGCCGACATCGGCCCAGGTGAGCGTCGGGTAATTGAAGATGCTGGAGTACTTGGCCTTGCCCGAGTGCAGCGCGTCGATCATCTGGTCGCGCGACGTGCCGAGCGTTTCGGCGGCGGAATACAGATAGAGGCCGTGGCCGGCCTCGTCCTGCACCTTGGCGAGCAGGATGGCCTTGCGCTTGAGGCTGGGCGCGCGCGAGATCCAGTTGCCTTCCGGCAGCATGCCGACGACTTCCGAGTGCGCGTGTTGCGAGATCTGGCGCACGAGCGTCTTGCGGTACTCGGCGGGCATGTAGTCCTGCGGCTCGATCTTCTGATCGGCGGCGACGCGGGCGTCGAAGCGGGCTTGTTGTGCCTGCTCCGCCTCGCTCAGGGCGCGCACACCCTTGGGGCTGTTGCCGGCCAGGTCGATGGCTTGCGTATACATAGAGGAAGGTCTCCGCGGCATGTAGGGATATGGAACGCATTATAAACCGACCGGCCGGTCGGTCAATAAATGTTTTCCATGAGATGGCGGAGATTGTTTGTTGCAGAGTATGGAGCGCCAGCGAAGGTGGGATTCGCCGCGCGCCGAAGGGGGGCGGGCGCGCGTGAGCGACTGGGGGGGGCGTGCGGTGACGCCGGAAAGCGAGAAGCGATGTCTCAGCGTGCGGATGCCGAGGCGCACCGCTTCAACGCCTCGACAAACGCCGCGGCGAGCGGCGACAGGGGGTCGCCGCGGCGCCATGCCACGCCCATCGGCGCGGGCAGCGGTGGAGGGCGCAAAGGCAGAATCGTGACGTCGCCCTTGTCGCGCAGGGCATGGGCCAGGCGGCTCGGCAGCACGGTAATCGCGTTGCAGGTTTGCAGCATCCCGAGCGCGAGGGAGACGGAAAACGCCTCGACGATCATGCCGGGCCCCGGCACGCCGTCCGCGAGAAATTGCGATTGCAGCGCGTGGCTGATCGGGGACTCCTTGGGCGGGAGCAGCCAAGGATAGCCGGCAACGTCGCGCCAGCCAAGTGCCGGCACTTGGGCAAGCGGATGCTCGCGACGGCAGATGACGAGCAGATCCTCGTGGAACAGCGGTTCCAGTTCGACCGCGCTGCGAAAATACTCCGGCACCAGACGTCCCACGACCAGATCGAAGCTGCCATCGTGAAGCCCCGCGGCCAGCCCGAAGGAACCACTCTCGCGCACGGTGATGACGCAACGCGGATGGGACTCGGCCAGCAATGCGATCGCCTGCGGCAGGAGTTGAGGCATGGCGATGAACAGGGCGCCGACGACCAGGCTCTCGCGGTGCTCGTTCATCAGGTCTCGGAGTTCGTCCTCGGCCGAGCGGAGATTGCCAAGAATCATGCGGGCGTGGCGGGCCAGCGTCCGACCGAACGTCGTCGGCACCATGCCGGACGCGGTACGCTCGTAGAGCTTCACCCCCAGTAGGTCTTCCAGCGCAGCCAGTGTCTTGGAGAGCGCCGCGCGCGTGAGATTCAGGCGATCGGCGGCCTTCGTCAAGCTGTGCGTTTCATCGAGCACCGCCACGGCCTGGAGGTACTTGAGCTTGAGGCGCGACGGTGGCGCCTGACCGGTTCTGACATTCATTTTCGATCTCCATCAACGCGTTACCGGTAACGAGGCGACGGGCCCGTTCTGTACGTAGCGCACCCATGAGTCTCGCGCTATTGGCTCACCATCGGCGCCCCCGACTGCGTCAGCCGTGCGTCAACCAATGGTTGATGGCTGATTCCAACAATTCACCTTCGCGGCAATGACCTGAACCTACACTGTCCTGCCAGACACCCGATGCGGTGTCGGGCGCAGGCGGTCGAGGCCATGCCCTTTCGTCTAATAAGTTTAAGTATCAATTATATAAGCATAAAAAATAATCGCATTCACGCGTCCCGAACACAACTCGGGGAGATGGCGGATGCGAAGCGGGCTGGCCCTATCGGGCAAGGGCCTGCGCAAAACCTGTCCTTGCCACGCATCCAGTTCAAATCAAGGGAGACAACGTGAATCATCACGGCATTTGGGTACGTTCATTCATCGCCGCAGGCCTTCTGGGCGGTGCGCTCGCCAACCCTGCGCAGGCGCAGAGCCATATCGAGATCAGCGGACTGCTGGGCGCTGGCGTGGGCTACACGAGCAACGTTGGCGGGGGCGTTGCTGTGACGGCAAACCCTGGCGTTCTGCGGCCGAACGCCCTGATCTTTCGCGGCGATGAAGACCTCGGCGGCGGCAACCGTGCCGTGTTTTATCTCGGCTCGCTGTTCAGCATTGTCAACGGCAACGTGTTCGGCGGTCCGGGCAGTCTGTTTTCCCGCGAATCGTATGTCGGACTGGCGAATCGATACGGCACGGTGACCGTCGGGAATCAACGCGACTTCATGTTCGACAGCCTGACGTTGAACCGCTACCCGGGGAGCTTCTTCGAGGGATCCTACGCCGCCCATCAGGGGCCGTTCGCGAAGTTCGGCGTGTCGTATTCCTCGCAAGGGTCGTTCGACTTCGATCGCGTGAATGGCGAGGCGATCGCCAACACCGTCAAATTCAAAAGCGCCGATTTCTCGGGCCTGACGTTCGGCGCGATGTACGGCTTCGGCGGCGTGCCCGGAAGTTTCGGCCGATCCTCCGCCAGCAGTTTCGGCATCAATTACGACTACGCGAATGCTGGCATCGGTGCGGCGTACACGATGGTCAAGTCGCCGCAAACGAACAACGGCAACGATGGCATCCGCAATATCGGTCTCGGGGTCCGCTATGGGTTCGGCAAGGTGTTGATCTCGGCACTTGCCACCCTGTCCCGAAACACGGCGACCGGGGCGCAGATCAACGCCTTCGACGTGAGCGTTGGATACGACTTCACCGCCGCGTGGTACGCGAGCGCGACGTATACGCACATGCGCGGCAACGCCCAGCTGAACGACAACCGCGCCAATCAACTCACGTCCCTTGTCGGCTACCGGCTGTCGAAGCGTACGACGCTGTACGTCGACGCCGCGCTGCAAATCGCTTCAGGCAACGGTGCGATGGCGCAAGTGAACGCGTCGGCCGGCCCTGCGAGCGGCGGTCACCAGTTCGTCAGTACCGTCAGCATCCAACACACCTTTTGACGCGTTGTCGCCCCCAAGGAGGTCTGATATGAACAACGAGATGCAGCGAAACCGGCGCAATCTTCTCAAAGCCTGCGGCGCCGTGGCTGGCAGCATGATGGTTCCCGCGCTGCTGGCGCCGGTGTCGGCGGCGTTGCACGCGGCGGAACGGCCTTCGCAGCCTGCCCAGCCAGAGCGAGACGAGTTCATCTTGCGCGGTGGGTACGTGCTGACAATGGATTCGTCACTCGGCGAATTCCCCGTGGGCGACGTGCACGTAAAGGGCGGTGCCATCGTCGCCGTGGCCGCGCGCGTTGATCTGCCGAACGTGCGAATCATCGACGCGAGCCGTACGATCGTCATGCCGGGGTTCGTGGACACGCATCAACACATGTGGACGAGCCTGTTGCGCGGCTCCCTGCGCGGCGACGATCCGACCTTCGGCTATTTCCCGAGCAAGGCCCGTGCCGGTGCCGTCATGACGCCGGAGGACATCTACCACTCGGTGCGTTTCGGGTTGGCGCAGAACCTGATGTCCGGCATCACCACCGTGCACGACTTTTGTCACAACGTGCGCTCGCCAGCGCATGCGCGGGCGGATCTACAGGCGCTGGAGGATCTTGGCGTTCGCGCCCGATTCTCATACGGGCGCTTCGGCGAGCCGTCATCGCAGCCTATGGACTGGCAGGATGTCGAGCGAGTCCGGCAGGCGATATTGCCGAAGCGTCCGCGGCTGACATTGGGCGTTGTCGTCGCACCGGTGACGGAAAAAGACGGTTCGATGCGCGCCAGCGTATTCGATGATCTCAGCACGTCGATGGCGCATGCCCAGGCCATGCAGCTTCCTTACACGCTGCACTACGGGAATCTGACGCACGGCATTATCGACGTGATGGCCAGGCATCAATGGCTGAATTCGGACCTGCTGCTGGTGCATCCGCAAGGGTTCACGGCGGCGGAGCGCCAGACGCTCGCGGCATCGAACGTGCGCATCAGTATCGCGCCCGCCATCGAGCTGCAGTACTCCACGGTGAGAAGTGGATATACCCAATTTGCGGAAATGGAAGCGCTTCACGCGCAAATGGGGCTTTCGACCGATTCTTCGGCGGCATCGGCCAATGCCAACTTCTTCAACGAAATGCGGGCCCTGCTGTGGGCACACAAGTCGAGAAGCGACACGAACGTCAAACTTACGCCGCGCCGGTTGGTGGAACTCGCGACCATCGAGGGTGCGCGCACGCTCAATCTTGCCGATCGCACTGGGTCATTGTCCCCGGGAAAACGCGCCGACATCGTGCTTGTTCGCATGGATGACCTGGATATCGCCCCCGTATTCGACCCGTTCAATTCACTGGTGTATTCGGGGCAGCCGGAGAATGTCGATACGGTGATCGTGGACGGCCGCATTTTGCGGCAAGGCGGCCGGTTCCTTACGTTCGATGTTGGCGAGGTCGTTCGTAACGCCACCCGTTCGGCCGTGCGTTTGCGACGCGAGGCGGGATTGGCGTAGCGCGCTCGGCAGGCGGCTTGCGCATGCCGGTTTTCCGTCCAGGCGGACGACGGGCGTGCGCCGAGCCGACTGCGCGTCTTGGATGGGGGGCGAAGGTGAGGTTGAGGGCTAAGAGGGAAGGGTGATGCGTGAGAGGTGAGAGGCGAAAAGCGAGAAGTGCGAGGGGAGAGGGAGGATGGGTGAGGGGGAGGGGGAAGGTGTGGGCGGCGCTGCCGCCGAAGGGCGCGTTTCACGGCGCGCCAGCGTTAGATCGGGGCGCGGATTGGGGGCGCTACGGTTCAGGTTTTCGTGGGGGGGCGCACCGTTTCAAAGCAGGTCGTCGCTCGGCAGCAACGTGACGGCGCCTGCCACCGCATTGCGCCAGAATGACGCATAGGGTTCAACGTCGAAGGTGCGCGGTTGACCATTCTCCTCGCCGATCCAGCGCAGCGCCGGAAGCGTCGGCGGGGTGATCGGCGGTGGCGTGGCGTGGTTGGCGGGTGCCAACTCGACGCGAAAACTGGCATGGGGTGACGTCGCCCGGTCGAAAATCCGTGCCATGTGCTCGGCAAAATCCGGGCTGTGGATCACGATCGCTAATTCCGTATTCAGACGCACCGACCGCGGGTCCAGATTAAACGAACCGAGGACGACGTCACGCCGGTCGATGACATAGACCTTGCCGTGCAGGCTGGCACGCGACGTGCTGCCGAACGAGACGCGTCGCAGCGAGCGGGCTCCGTTATTCGTGCGCATCGGCTTGAACTCGTATAGCGCGACGCCGGCTTGCAGCAACGCCGTGCGATAGCGTGCATAGCCGGCGTGGACTGCCACGACGTCGGTCGCCGCGAGAGAGTTCGTCAGCACGCGTACCTTGACGCCGCGCTGCGTGAGCGTCGACAGAAACCTTACGCCGCCGTCCAGCGGGACGAAGTACGGGGAAATGATCAGAACCTCTTGCTGGGCATTCGCCGCCAACTGGCGCAGCTTGTGTCCGGGTGCGCTCTGGGTCTCGGCGGCAGGGGTGTCTATTTTGTCGGGACCGTCGGCCGCAAGCTCGGCGGGCGCCCAGAAGAGCGGGAGCTTGCCGTTGTGCAGACGCTCGGCGAGCGGGGGCGGGTGAAGCGCCAGATGTCCCGCGGGCGTTCGGTCGGTGTCGCGCCAGTGGCGTGCCAACGCGTCGCGCGTGGCGTCGAGCGTTGCTTCGTCGATCTTCGACTGAACCTGCTTGAGCGGATAAGACTGTTGGCTCGTCCAGAAGTGGTCGAAGCTACGGGAGACGGCGTCGACGATCGGGCCGGCACAGAGCAGATCGAAGTCGCGGAAGGACAATTCGGGATTGGCGTCGAAATACTCATCGCCCAGATTGCGGCCGCCCACGATGGCCAGCTGATTGTCGGCGACCAGCGCCTTGTTGTGCATGCGGCGGTTGAGCTGGTCGAACCGGGTGAGCAGATTGCCCGCTCGTTCGATAAGCGTGGTGTCGCGGGTGCCGAATGGGTTGAAGACGCGGATCTCGATGTTGGGATGTTGATCGAGCGCCGCAAACGCCGGGTCGGTATGGCGACGGTTGATGTCGTCGACCAGCATGCGTATGCGTACGCCGCGGTTGGCGGCGTCGAGCAGCGCCTGGAGCAGGAGGCGGCCGGTGACGTCCTCGCCGGCGCTGTAGTACTGAACGTCCAGACTGTGCTGTGCGGCCTGAACCAGTGCGAGGCGGGTGGTGAATGCGTCGGAGCCGGTGGCGAGGAGTTGGAAGCCGGACTGGCCCGAATGGGCGCGGACGGCCGTGGCCAGGGTGCTGGCGAGCGTGCCGGGCGTAGCGGCCGAGGTATGGCTCGTCCAATGAGACGGCTCGGGAGGTGGACGCACCGAACTGCAGGCGGCAACGATGAGTGCGAGCGGGAGAAGCGTGGCCAGGCGCCGCAGGACATCGAGAGAGCGCGACGGAAGGATGCGCGAATGGACCATCTCGAACGCTCTATATATAAGTATAGGAAGGGAAGAGACCCGGGTCGCTGCGTCGCCTTTCCCTATGGGCAAGGTTCCGGCAAGGATAGGCGATTTCGATGGTTACGTCCCGGTGGGATGCCGGACCGATCGTGGATCGGTGTCCTCCATGTGACCCGCGCCGTGGATCTCGGCCCGCTCGAATCGCTGTCTTTTTTGCCCGGCCCCGACCTTTTTCAAATTATTTTCACAAAGGGCTTGCCAGGGTACGGGGTTTTCACTAATATTCCGTCTCTCGCAACGACGGCGACGCAGCGAAAGCGGCGAAGCGGTGGGGGCGGCGGGCTGGAAAGCCCGGTG
>Ga0209963_1000495_pt1 | contig 56761 bp, 51 predicted proteins | sample ThiBio_1000_biof_2_FD_183957 | JGI IMG/M metagenome (GOLD analysis project Ga0209963, IMG submission 183957) | Wastewater bioreactor microbial communities from Cape Town, South Africa - Thiocy_cont_1000_biof (SPAdes) | ecosystem: Engineered > Bioreactor > Thiocyanate-remediating >...
CCGAGCTCGACGGTGCGGACGATCGTGTCGGCCACGATCTGGGCGGGCGAGAACGTAGGCTGCGACACAGGGCCCCCGGGGTGTTCGACGATGTTCGGCGTAGGAACCTTCATCATCAACTTCTTGGGGCCCGCCTCAGCGCAGCGACACGACCCCGCTCCCGCGGTCGATCACGCCCTCAGCCGCACTCCATTTCCGGAAGAGCCATCAAATATCTGCTCTGCTGCCTGCGGGTACCGCCCCTCTGCAATTAGCTCCTCGGCGTCCTTAATCAACTCACGCAATTTGGAATCTGCGATGCAATCAGCCAAGCGCACTGCGAAGAGCGATTTGCCAAAGGTGACCTCAATGAGGGAGTTTGAGAACTTCTCCGTTGCGACCCTCCATCCTGCAAGCTCGGAGCCGTCAGATCCGACCTGGTGGTGTTGTGAGAGGTTGCGGGCTTGATGAAGTCGGCTAACGTCTCTCCATGTACTGCTCACCGCTCGCCAAGATCCCTGAAGCTCTACCTCGACCTTTCCCTTGAGTGCATCGAAGTTGTCGCGGTGCGTGCTGCTGAGTCCGAGGGATGTCGCGACCAAGTTAAGGGTGGCCTCGTTCACTGCATCGAGGAGAACTGTCGCGATCAAACGACGAGGGGAGCTTGTGAGACGACTTGCTTGCCTAGCCTCCTCCAGAAGGCTTCTCAATTGTATTAGCGAAAGGGCGTCTATTGGTGAAACTGGCAATGACATGGGCAGGCCACGTATCCTCTGCTCGAATCCGTTCGGGGCGAACGGTGGAGAGTAGCGCAGAGTGTGTGCTAGGTCCGGTCGCGGCAAGTCCTCCCCCTGCGCCAATGTCTCTACGCCTTGACGGGAGGACTTTCTGTACGTCTTCAAGCCGGCCCTGGCGGGCCGGGCGCAGCCCTCCTGCGCGCTTCGGCCTTCCCGCTCCGCTCCAGGCCGGCGCGCCCGGGCTGCGCAGTACCCACGGACCAGCTGGAGACGACCGAAGATCACCCGGGCCAGGGAGCGGCATGCGAGTGGGCTTCCTCGTCCTCAACCAGCGTCATAGACCGCACCGACCGCGTCAACCCCGCTGCGCGCCTCAACGCCGGCACCGGCCCCAACGTTCGCAGCAGATGTCACCGCGAGATCGGAGGGGCCGGGGCCGGCGTCGAGGTGTTCCAGGGTTGACCCGCCCGGTACGGCCCATGAAGCAGCCAGGACGACGAGGAAGGGGGCGGAGCGACCAGTGCCAGGTCAGGCGTCGAACCGCACGGTCGAGTAGTCGCCGAGGCCGGAGAGGTCCGTGGAGTCCTGGAAGCCCCAGCCGATGACCGATGCGCTCGTCGGTACGAGGTAGACCCAGGTCATGTCGGCCTCGAAGCCTGGCTGGAGCTGGTCGTTGCACTCAGGGTTGCCCTTGAGCTTGTAGAGGTCGTCGATGGCGTCGAAGTTGCGCTGCTGTGAGTCGATGAGCTTGGTGCTGATCGGGAGGCCACACGTGAGGTCGAGGCTCACCTGGGCGTTGTTCACGACGTGGGCTTTCACCATCACGAATCGACCGCCGGCTTTGGGCATCGTCTTCGTGTACTTCTCGTAGCCCGAGCCCGGTCGGAAACTTGACTCGTTCATCTGGATGGAGTCGACCGCGCGGGCTTCCTTCACCGTGAGCGTGATGCCTCTGTTGGTGACAGCCTGTCCGACCTGTGCAGACGGTGCCGCGGTCGGCGTGGGGTCGGCGGTCGGCGTGGCGTAGGTCAGGCTGCACCCGCTGCCACGGCATGAGTCGGTGGAGGAGGCCGAGGGCGCCGGCTTGACGGGCTCGGCGCTGCAACCGACAAGAGCGAGCAGAGCGGCCAGGACGACGATGGGCGCGGCGGTGCGCATTGCGTAACTCCGGTGGTCGGGGATCTGCCTGCATGTCGTGGAGCCCGTACGTCCCATTACGGCAGCGTTGCCCTGATCATCACATCTGATGATGGTGCTGGTGCTCGGTCGTCGCCGGCTGACCACAACCGCGACATCAACCCGACCGCGAACGTGTGGACGAGCGTGAACGTCATCGGACCGCTGAGCAGCGGGAACACGTCCCGAGCTGCGGACCTGGGGGCCTTGAAAGCGAGAGACCCGCAAGGGTCCGGGGGTTCAAATCCCTCCGCTTCCGCCAGGTCGGCACCCTCAGGTTTGTCGTGCGGCGCGGTACCTCGGTGAGGTGGACACCGCCCGCACGTTGACTGCCGCCGTCGCGAAGGATGGCGAGTGGTAGGTCGCCCGGTGCCTGGAGGTCGCGGTGGCGAGTCAGGGTGAGGCCGTCGATGAAGCACTGATGAACCTCCGCAAGGCCCGCGAAACTGTTCCTCGAGGACGATGAGGTGCCGGACTCCTTCGTGCACCCGCTCGTGACGCTTGTCGTAAGCCCACCTCGCAGCCCGTCGCGTCACCTCGCAGCCCGCCGGCGCGCTGCGAGGAGACTCACGTGCTGCGAGATCGGGTTCCGGCCGTCACCGACTTCAGCTCCGTCAGCGACTCCCGCATCAGCTCGCGCAGGTCTCCGTCGGTTGCTCCGCCCACCCACCGCTCGAACGCGATCCGGAAGACCGCCGTGCCGGCCTCGGCCGCCAGGCTCGCCGACGGGTCGGGGACACCGCGGGCACGGAGCGTGTCGGCCATGGCGGCGGTGAGCTTCGCCATCTTGATCAGCTCGCGTTCCTGCAGCTCGGGGTGGGCGGCGATCACGTTCTGGCGCAGGCGGGAGCCGTCGCGGCGGCCCTCGAACATCGCGCCGACCGCGTCGAGGGCCGTCGCGATCGCGTCGATGGGTGCGGCATCGTCCGGTGCGGCGGCGATGGCCTTCACCACGAGCTCCTGCAGCGCCTCACCGCCCAGGAACAGCACCTCGCGCTTGTCGGCGAAGTGCCGGAAGAAGGTGCGCTCCGTCAGGCCGGCGCGGCCGGCGATCTCCGCCACCGTGGTCTGGTCGTAGCCGCGCTCGACGAACAGCTCCATGGCCGCCTGCTGCAGGCGGCCGGTGGAGTTGGGTTCCCAGCGGGCCATCCCCGGATCCTAGTTGATGGCAGGGACTGACATGGAGTGCTATGGTGATGACAGACACTGACATCGACAGTTCAAGGAAGGCCTCTCATGCGTGTTCTCGTCACCGGCGCGTCCGGCTGGATCGGCTCCGCCGTCGTCCCCGAGCTCATCGGCGCAGGTCATGAGGTGGTCGGCCTCGCGCGGTCGGACGCCTCGGCCACTGCTCTCACCGCGGCCGGAGCCCAGGTGCACCGCGGCAGCCTCGACGATCTCGACGGCCTGCGGAGCGCGGCCGCCGCCTCGGACGGGGTCATCCACCTCGCGTTCAAGCACGACATCGCCTTCACGGGCGACTTCCAGGCCGCCACCGACGCCGACCGCCGCGCCATCGAGACCGTCGGCGACGCGCTCGCCGGCTCGGACCGGCCGTTCCTCATCGCGTCCGGGACGCTCGGGCTCGCCGTGGGCCGCGTGGCCACCGAGGAGGACGGGCAGTCCCTCGACGGGGCCGTGTCCCCACGGCTGGCCAACGCGCTGCTGACCACCGCCCTCGCCGACCGCGGGGTCCGCTCCTCGGTGGTACGGCTCCCCCCGACCGTCCACGGCGAGGGCGACAACGGCTTCATGGCGACGATCGTCGGCATCGCCCGGGAGAGGGGCGTTTCGGGCTACATCGGCGACGGGTCGAACCGCTGGGCCGCCGTGCACCAGATCGACGCCGCGCGCCTGTTCCGGCTGGCGCTGGAGAACGCTCCCGCCGGGTCGACGCTGCATGCCATCGCCGACGAGGGGGTGCCCATCCGCACGATCGCCGAGATCATCGGGCGGCACCTCGACGTTCCCGTGGCGCCCGTCGCCCCGGAGCACTTCGCCTGGCTGGCGGGTTTCCTCGGCCTCGACAGTCCGGCGTCGGCCGCGCGGACGAGCGCGTTGCTCGGGTGGCAGCCGACCCACCCCGGGCTCGTCGACGACCTCGAGAAGGGCCACTACTTCGGGTGACATGATCACCGCATGAACGAGGCGCGGTCGCTGGTCCTGTCGTATCTCGGGCTGCGGCGGGCCGTCGGGTACATCGGGATCGGGCTGCCGTTCGTGCTGCTGTTCGGCAAGCTGCTGGTCCAGGGCGGTCCGCTCCCGGGCTCGATCAGCGCGTACTACTACAGCGACATGCGCAACGTTCTGGTCGGAGCACTGTTCGCGGTGGCGATCTTCCTGATCTCCTACCGCTACGACAGGCCTGACGCCCGGGCGGGCGTGCTGGCCGGGGTGATGGCGATCGGGGTGGCGCTGTTCCCGACGTCACCGGCCGACCCGACGGTGCAGGCGCGGGTGATCGGCACGGTCCACCTGGTCTGCGCCGCCGTCTTCTTCCTGACCCTCGCCTACTTCTCGTACTTCCTGTTCACGAGGACCGACCAGGTCGAGCCGACGCCCCGCAAGAAGCAGCGCAACGTGGTCTACCGGGTCTGCGGGATCCTGATCGTCGTCTGCATCGTGCTGGCCGTGCTGGCCGACAACCTGCTGGGGAAGGTGCTCGTCGACGAGCTCCACCCGGTGTTCTGGCTGGAGTCCGTCGCGATCGTCGCCTTCGGGGTGTCGTGGCTGATCAAGGGCGAGACGATCCTGCGGGACCGGTAGCGGCGTACGCCCAGAAGTCGCGCAGGACGTCGAACGAACGTGCCGGGGCCACCGACCCAGCCGTAGCGGCCGGGGACGTTCCACTCCTCGATCGGGTCGACGTCGATCGGGGCGTCGAGGGCGATACGGCCGTCCTCCACCGGCGTCAGCACCGCCGCGGCCGTGATGGGCTTGGTGATCGAGGTGAGGCGGAACATGGAGTCGCGCGCCATGGGGGCCGAACCGTCGACGTCGACCGACCCGGCCGTGGTCATCTCGACGTCGTCGTCGTCGCCGCGGGCGGCCAGGGCCACCGCGCCCGGGACGTTTCCCTTGTGGACCGGGCGTCGAGCAGGCCCTGCAGTCCGGTCGTCGACAGTGGACCGGCGGCGGGCCGAGAAGTCATCGGTCCGCCGCCGAGCTCAGTGGTCCAGGAAGGGGTGGGGGTCCCGGCCGGCGGTGAGCAGGAACTGGTCGCGCCACGACACGTGTCCGGGCGGGTAGGGCATCGGCTCGCGGAAGACCCCGACCGAGCGCCACTGCTCCGCGACGGGCGCCGTGCCGTCGTACATCCCCTTGGCCAGGTCCTCCGGCAGCGGGCAGGCCCGCGAGCCCAGCGCCATCGCGATCTCGTGGGCGAGGAAGCACCGGGCGATGTCGATCTGCCAGAAGTAGTCGCGGGCGGCGAACTCCCCGAAGCTGGTGTGCACCACGGCGTCGCCGTCGGTGACCTGGCTCGCGGCGGCGCACGCGGCGTCGGAGATGCGGGTGACGGCGGCGTGGGGGTCGTCGCCGAGGAGGTCGCCGTCGAACTTGTCGCGGCCGACCTCGTCCATCGTGCGCCCGGCCAGCATGTCCGGCACCCACGCGTTGTCGTACGCGTACTGGTTGACGAGCGGCCGCAGCGGGCTGGGCTTGTCGGCACCGGGCATGTCGAACAGGGGCGGGATCACGAGGCGCCAGTGCTCGGAACGGATCCGGCCGATCACCTCGACGAGCATCTGCTCGGCTTTCACGAACAGCTCTGCCTCGTGAATCATGCGCAGATCACACCAGAGATCAGGCCTTCTGGTGGTCGAAATCTGAGACGACCTCGGCGAAGCGACGGGCGCGGGTCCCGTCGCGATCGTGGGTCTGCCTGGCGGGCCGCCGGAGCCTGCGCGGGGTGAGCCCGAGAACGGCTATCTCGCGACCCTGCGCGCCGACCTGACCGTGGCCGCCTCCCGGCCGCGGCTGCGGACCGCGCTCGTCACCGCGGCCGTCGTGGGCGGGCTCGACGCCGTCGAGGCGCTGACCCCGACCCCCGCGAGTCGGGGCCCTGAGGCCGGCGAGTCGGGGTCTCGATGTGCGCGAGTCGGGGTCTCCGTGCGTCCGTGTCGCGGGTTCGTTGCGACACGAACACGCACGCAGGGCCCGGCTCGCGCGCACGCAGGCCCCGACTCGCGGAGACGCAGGCCCCGACTCGCGGACACGCAGGGCCCGACTCGCGCGCACGTGGGGCCCGACTCGCGCGGGAGGGGGCGGTCAGCTGATCAGGAGGCGGGGGGTCCAGCGGCGGGTGGGGGTGGTCGCCTCGCGGACCAGGCGGCGGGCCTCCTGGATGTTCGGCGGCGCCGGGATGTCGGGGAGCATGCGCGTGGTCGTGCGCAGAGCCCGCAGCGTGGCCGTGGCGCCCAGGTCCGTGGGGGGGACGCCCGGCAGGCCGTAGAGCCGGCGGGCCCAGCGGGGCAGGGTCGTCAGGGACAGCGTCGCGATCAGTGGCACGGCGACCTGGACCTGCGTCGGGGCCTCGCTGCGCGGCGCGAACAGGTTGCCGACGGCCTTGCGGGCCTCGTCGGTCATCGCGAGCTCCGGTCGCACGCTCTCGATGTACTCCCGCATCTCCGCCCGCGACGACGGGGCGTCGTCCAGCCCGATCACCCGCGCCGCCCGCACGCTCTCCCGCAGGTACCGCTCGACGCCGTCGTCGTCGAGCAGGCCCGAGCGCCGGGCGATCTGCGCGTAGGAGTCGATCTCCGTGGCGTGCACCCACAGCAGGTGCGACGGGTGGTCGAGACGGAAGGTGTCGCCCGTGTCGGGGTCGAACCCGGTCAACGACGCGTGCAGCCGCCGCACCCGTCCGGCGACGCGCTCGACGTCGGCGGTGGCCCCGAACGTCCGAACCCCCACGTACTCGACCGTGCGCTGGAACCGCGACCACGCCTTCTTCGGGTCGAACAGCGCCGAGTTCTGGTACGTGCCGCGCATGACCCGCGGGTGCAGCGACTGCAGCAGCAGCGCCCGGAACCCGCCCACCCACATGACAGGTTCGAGGTGGACCCGCCACGTCACCGAGTCGGGTCCGAACAGGCCGTGGTCCTGGGTCATACGTCCAGTGTGCGCCGGGGCAGGAGAACCAGCGCGACGAGCGAGACCACGCAGCAGCCGAGGATGTAGACGCTGATCCACGTGCTCGATCCGGTGCCGGCGAGGATCGCGGCCGCGATCAGCGGCGCCGGCCCGCCCGCGATCACCGACGCGAGCTGGTAGCCGATGCCCGCACCGCTGTAGCGGATGTTGGCGCCGAAGCTCTCCGCGATGAGCGCGGCCTGGGGGCCGTACTGCATGTCGTGGAACATCAGCGACAGCACGATCGCGAGCAGCACCAGCCCGGGCACGGCCGTGTTGAGCAGCCCGAAGTACGGGAACGCGAACACGGCGACGCACCCGATGCCGATGGCGTACATCGTCCGCCGGCCGATGCGGTCCGAGAGGTGGCCGAACAACGGCACGCTGATGAGCCCGATCGCGGCGGCGATCAGGGTGTCGACGAGCAGCGAGTTCTGCGGGAGCTTCAGATGTTTCGTGCCGTAGGACAGCACGAACGTGATGAAGATGTAGAACGGCGCCTGCTCCGACATCCGCACGAACGCGGCGAGCAGGATCTCGCGCCACTGCGTGCGGAACGCCTCGACGATCGGCAGCTTCACGACGGCCTGCGTCTTCTTGACCTCGGCGAACTCCGGGCTCTCCAGCACCTTCAACCGGACGTAGAGGCCGACGCCGACGAGCACGATGCTGACGAGGAACGGGATGCGCCAGCCCCACTTCAGGAACGCGTCACCGGTGGCCGCCGACATGATCTGCACCAGCGCCGTGGACAGCAGCAGGCCGAGCGGCACGCCGAGCTGGGGCCAGCTCGCCATGAACCCGCGCCGCTTCGGCGACCCCCACTCCATCGCCAGCAGCACCGACCCGCCCCACTCCCCGCCGACGGCGACACCCTGCAGCAGCCGCAGCACCGTCAGCAGCAGCGGCGCGAGGTAGCCGATCGACTCGTAGGTGGGCAGCGCGCCGATCAGCGCCGTGCAGATCCCCATGATCAGCAGGGTGGTGACGAGCGTGGCCTTGCGGCCGATCCGGTCGCCGTAGTGGCCGAAGATCGCGGCCCCGATCGGGCGGGCGGCGAACCCGACGAACTGCGTCCCGAACGCCGCCAGCACGGCCACCGACGTGCTCTGCGCCGGGAAGAACAACGACGGGAAGATCAACGCCGCCGCGGTGCTGTAGAGGAAGAAGTCGTACCACTCGATCGTGGTGCCGACCGTGCTCGCGACCACGGCCCGTCGCCGTTGCGAGCGCATCTGGGCTGGCTGTGGTGGTGCCGTGGTGGCCATGGGGTACCTCGATCCGGTCGACGTGTCACGCAGGGTGCGACCGCGAGCGGGGGCTGTCAAACGGTGACCGGGATTACGGTGGAGGCGTGATCGAGGAGTTCGCGGTGCCCGGCGCCCGCCTGCACACCGAGACCCACGGCAGCGGTCCGCTGCTCCTGCTGATCCACGGCGGCAACGGCGACAGCGCCTCCTTCGACGGGATCGTGGGCCCGCTGGCCGAGCACGTCACGGTGCTCACCTACGTCCGGCGCGGGTTCGTGCGCAGCCCGCTCGACGTTCCTCCGGCCGGGGCCGGCCGCATCGCCGCCGACGTCGAGGACGCGGCCGCGCTGATCTGCGCGCACGGCGGCGAGGCGCTCGTGTTCGGCAGCAGCTCCGGGGCGATCGTCGCGCTGGACCTGGTCACGCGGCACCCCGACCTCGTCCGCGTCGTGGTGGTGCACGAACCGCCGATCCTGGAGCTGCTCGACGACCCCGGCGCCTGGGCCGCGCGGTTCGCCGGGATCCGCGCGAGGTACGAGGCCGAGGGGCTGATGCCCGCGCTCGCGGAGTTCGGGACGGCCGTCGGGCTCACCCGGCCCGCCGTGCCGGTCGGGGAGCCGTCACCCGGGCGCCTGGCCATGATGGGCCGCGTCCCGCAGAACATGGGGTTCTGGTTCGAGCACGAGTTCGAGTCCTACCCCGCCTACCGGCCCGACGTCGCGGCGCTCGGCGCGGTCGCGGACCGGATCGTGCCGGCCGTGGGCCGCACCTCCCGCGAGACCGACGCGATGCCCTGCCGGCCCAACGTCCGGCTGGCGCAGCGCCTCGGTCGCGAGATCGTCGAGTTCCCCGGTGGTCACATCGGCTACGACGAGCAGCCGGAGGAGTTCGCGGCCGAACTCCTCCGCCTGCTCAGAGCGGGTCGCTGAGGAACCGCGTCGCCGCCGCGGCGAGGAAGCCGGGATCGTCCACCCCGCACAGCTCGCGCGCCGAGTGCATCGACAGCACCGGGATGCCGACGTCGACGGTGCGGATGCCCAGCCGGGTGGCCGTGATCGGGCCGACCGTCGACCCGCACGGCACCGTGTTCTTCCCGACGAACACCTGCGTCGGCACGCCGGCGTCGCGGCAGGCGCGCTGCCACGCCGCGGCCCCGGGCGCGTCGGTGGCGTAGCGCTGGTTGGCGTTGACCTTCAGCGCCGGGCCGTGGTTGGGCAGCGTGCGGTGGTCGGGCTCGTGCAGCTCGAGGTAGTTGGGGTGGGCGGCGTGCGTGACGTCGACCGAGAGGCAGCGCGACTCCGCGAACACCGGCCGACGGGCGTCGAACCCGCCCGCCAGGCGCGTGAGCAGCTCCTCCAGCAGCGGGCCCGCCGCGCCGGTGGCCGAGTTGGAGCCGATTTCCTCGTGGTCGAACCCGACGAACACCGGGATGACCTCGCCGCTGTCGGCCGCCGCGATCAGCGCCCCGATGCCCGCGTGCACGGACGACAGGTTGTCCAGCCGCGGCGCCGCGAACAGGTCCGACTCCTCACCGAGGCGGGCCGGGGGCGTGAGGTCGTGGACCACGAGGTCGTGGGCGGCGATCTCGTCCGCGTCGACGCCGACCTCGCCGGACAGGAACTCCAGCAGGTCGCCCTCCGCCGGCGCGCCCAGGCCCCAGATCGGGAGGAGGTGCTGCTGCGCGTCGAGCTTGAGGCCCTGGTTGACGCCGCGGTCGAGGTGGATCGCCAGCTGCGGCACGCGCAGCAGCGGACGGTCGACGTTCACCAGCACCGTCGAGCCGTCGTAGAGCGCGAGGCGTCCGGCGAGGCCGAGGTCGCGGTCGAGCCAGGTGTTCCACAGCGTGCCGCCGTAGACCTCGACGCCGACCTGCCGCCAGCCACCGCGTCCGACGTCGGGGTTGGGCTTGACCTTCAGCGTCGGGGAGTCGGTGTGGGCGAGGAAGACCCGCAGCGGGGCCACCACGCCCTCGGGCGCCGACCACGCCAGCACCGTGCCGTCGCGCACCTGGTAGCGGCGCCCGGGCCCGGGGCCGCCGGTGAACCCGGCCGTCTCCAGACGGCGCACGGCCTCGGCCACCGCGTGGTACGGCGTGGGCGCGGCGACGACGAATTCGGCGAGATCCTGCACGAGATCACTCATCGGGTGCATCCTCTCGCACATGGTCGACGTGCTGATCGTGGGCGGTGGCTCCGCGGGCTGCACGCTCGCGGGCCGGCTCACCGACCGGCCGGGTCGCAGCGTGCTGCTCCTGGAGGCCGGGCCGCTCGACTCCCTCCCCGAGCTCCGGGACGCCACCTCGCTCGCCGCCACCGCCCCGCGGCACCCCCGGAACTGGGCCTACGCCGCGGAGCTGCGGCCCGGCAACTCCCACATCGTGCCGCGCGGCAAGGGGCTCGGCGGGTCGGGCGCGATCAACGGCGCCAACTGGACGCGCGTCACCCCCGCCGACGCCGACGGTTGGGGCGTGCCGGGCTGGTCCTACGCCGACCTGCTGCCGCACTACGTCCGCGCCGAGCACGACCACGACTTCGCCGGTCCGCACCACGGCGACCACGGCCCGGTCCCGGTCGTCCGCCCGGCCGGTGACCTGCGCCATCCCGCCGTCGACCGGTTCCTCGAGGCCGCGGCGAAGCTGGGTTTCCCCGACGAGGCGGACAAGAACGCCGGTGGTGCGCCCGGCGCGGGGCTCGTCCCGTCGAACTCGCTGAACGGGGTGCGGGTCGACGCCGCGTCGGCGTACCTGGTGGGCGAGCGGCCCGGTCTGACCGTCCGCGGGCTCGCCCCCGTCGCGCGCGTCCTGCTCGACCACGGCCGGGCCTGCGGGGTGGTGCTGCGCAGCGGCGAGATCATCGAGGCGGGTGAGGTGGTGCTGTGCGCGGGCGCGGTGGCCACGCCGCAGGTGCTGATGGCGTCCGGGATCGGGGACGGGGTGGGCCAGGGCTGGTCCGACCACCCGTCGGTCTACCTCCCGTTCGCCGACGTCGACCCCGGCGCGCACCCGCAGGCGCCCGGCAGCCAGGTGGCGCTCGACCTCGACTGCGGTGCCGATCCCGCCGGCGACGCGGAGGTGCTGCTGTTCGTCCGGCCCTTCGTGCCGGGGGGTGACCTGCACCTGATGTGCGCGCTGCAGGCCCCCGACAGCCGCGGCACCATCGAGCTCGGCGACCCCCGGCCCCGCATCGCCTACGGCTACCTGCGCACCGAGCACGACCGGCGCCGGCTGCGGCACGCCATCCGCACCGCCGCCGAGTTGCTGCGGGCGGGACTGGGCCGGCGCACCGCCCCCGAGGGTGACGTCCTGGGCAACGACCGTGCGCTCGACGGCTGGATCGCCGAGAACCTCACCACGTCCGTCCACATGTGCGGGAGCGCCGCGATCGGCCGGGTCGTCGACGCGGAGCTACGGGTGATCGGGGTGGACGGGTTGCGCGTCGCCGACACGTCCGTGATCCCGACGGTGCCGCGGCGCGGGCCGGCGGCCACGGCCGTCGCGATCGGGGAGAAGGCGGCGGAGCTGCTCACCGTCGAGGAACCGGCGTAGCGGGGCGAAGAGGTCGTCGCGGGCACGCAGCTCGTCGGGCGTCGTCCAGGCCAGGTCGGTCGCCTTGTCGGGCTCCGTGATCCGGGCCTCGCCCCCGAGCACCTCACAGGCCACGAACAGCGTCACGTAGTGGCGGCCGATCTCCGGCATCGGGTCGTCGGTGAAGCCCAGCCGGGCCGTGGCGCGCACGTCGAGCCCCGTCTCCTCCGCCACCTCCCGCACGGCCGTCTCCTCCGGCGACTCGCCGAACTCCTGGTGCCCGCCGGGCAGGCCCCACGTGCCCGCGCCGTGCGCACCCGTCCGGCGCAGGACGAGCCACCGCCCGTCCTGCGCCACCACCGCCCCGACCCCCACCCGCACGTGCTCCACCCGACCTATGCTCGCGCCGGTGAACCCGTTCCTCGCACCCAGCCCGCTCCCGTTCGAGTTCCCCGACTTCGACGCCATCCGCGAGGAGCACTACCTCCCCGCGTTCGCCGAGGGGATGGCGCAGCAGCGGGCGGAGGTCGACGCGATCACCGCGTCCGCCGAGGCACCCACGTTCGAGAACACGATCGTCGCGCTGGAGCGCTCGGGCGCGGTGCTCGACCGGGTGTCCGCCGTGTTCTTCACGCTCGTCAGCTCCGCCAGCACGGAGGGCATCCGGGCGATCGAGGCCGAGGTGGCGCCGCAGCTCGCGGCGCACTCCGACGCGATCACGCTCGACCCCGCGCTGTTCGCGCGCATCGAGGCGATCCCGTCCGACGGTCTGGACGCCGAGTCGCAGCGGCTGCTGGAGCGCTACCACCGCGACGCGGTGCGCGCCGGGGCCCGGCTGGGCGCCGCCGAGCAGGAGCGTCTGCGCGCGCTCAACGCGGAGCTCTCCTCGCTGTCCACGGATTTCGGCTCGACGCTGCTGGCCGGGGCGAACGCCGGCGCCGTCCACGTCACCGATCCGGCGCAGCTCGACGGCCTGTCCGCCGACGCGATCTCGGCGGCGGCGCGGGCGGCGCAGGACCGCGGGCTCGACGGCCACCTCATCACGCTCATGCTCTTCACCGGCCAGCCCGCCCTGGCGTCGCTCACCGATCGGGCGCTGCGCGAGCGCCTGCACACGGCGTCGATCACCCGTGGCCTGGCCGGTGAGCACGACACCCGCGCCATCGTGCTGCGCATGGCGGCCCTGCGGGCCGAGCGGGCGCAGCTGCTCGGGCATCCGCACCACGCGTCGTGGGTGGTGGAGGTGGGCACCGCCGCCACCGTCGAGGCGATGGACGCGATGCTCGACGCGATGGCCCCCGTCGCCGCCGCGAACGCCCGCGCCGAGGCCGAGGAGCTCTCCGCCGACGCCGGCTACCCGATCGAGGCCTGGGACCGCGCGTTCCACGCCGAGCAGGTGCGCCGCAAGCGCTTCGACCTCGATGCGGCGGCGCTGCGCCCCTACCTGGAGCTCGAGCGGGTGCTGCACGACGGCGTCTTCCACGCCGCCGGGCTGCTCTACGGGCTGCGCTTCGCCGAGCGGCACGACCTGCCCCGCTACCACCCCGACGTGCGGGTCTTCGACGTCCACGACGAGAACGGGCAGCTCGGGCTGTTCGTCGCCGACGTGTTCGCCCGCGACTCCAAGCGCGGCGGCGCGTGGATGAACTCGTTCGTCACGCAGTCGCACCTGCTGGGCACGAAGCCGGTGGTGCTCAACACCCTCAACATCGCCAAGCCCGCCGACGGCGAGCCCGCGCTGATCTCCATGGACAACGTGCGCACGCTCTTCCACGAGTTCGGCCACGCGCTGCACGGCCTGCTCTCCGACGTCCGCTACCCGCGGTTCTCCGGCACGTCGGTGCCCCGCGACTTCGTCGAGTACCCGTCGCAGGTCAACGAGATGTGGCTGGACGTGCCCGAGATCCTGACGAACTACGCCCATCACCACGAGACCGGCGAGCCGATCCCGGTCGAGCTGGTGGAGCGACTGGCCGCGTCGCGGCAGTTCGGGGAGGGGTTCGCCACCACGGAGTACCTGGCGGCCACGCTGCTGGACCAGGCCTGGCACCGGCTCGCGCCCGGGGAGATCCCGTCCGATGTGGAGACCTTCGAGGCCCGGGCGCTGGAGGCGGCCGGCATCGCCGTGCCCATCGCCCCGCCGCGCTACCGCAGCACCTACTTCAACCACATCTTCGGCGGCGGCTACAGCGCGGGCTACTACTCCTACATCTGGAGCGAGGTGCTCGACGCCGACACCGTCGAGTGGTTCACCGAGAACGGCGGCCTGACGCGCGGGAACGGCGACACCTTCCGCCGCGAGCTGCTCAGCCGCGGCGGCGCCGTCGACCCGATGGAGGCCTACCGCGCCTTCCGCGGCCGCGATCCGGAGATCGCCCCGCTCCTGGCCCGCCGCGGCCTTACGCCGCCGAGCTGACGAGCTCCGCGGCCCGCACGTACGGGTGACCTCGGTGGCGGTCGCGGCCTGCCCCGTCCGCCGGACGCGCTCGCTCGTCGGCCGGGGGCGAACAGGACGTTGCCGGTCAGGTCGTCGTGCACCAGCTGCGCCCGGCCGTCCGCCGTCCGGGGAACCAATGGGGTGAGCGCCGCATGGACCGTCCGCAGCTCGGGTACGACGTCGACGTCCGGCTCGTGCCGGGCCGCGCGGTCACCCACGGCCCACACGTCGGCGCGGCGGAAGGACGGCTGGGGGAACCCGGCCAGCGCGGCGTGGAAGGCGCCGCCCGCGTCGACGATCTCCGTCCACCGGGGAGCCACGGCGCCCTCGACGTGGAGCGACGCGGTCCAGCCGTCGTGGTTCCAGCGCCCGGCGGTGGTCCGCAGCGGCCGGGCGACCCGGAACCCCTCCTCCTGGACGGCCGCTACCTCGCGTGGTGTCGGTGCCTTGATCGGCAGATCGGCGCGATTCCGGCCGGATGTGGCCGCTTCTGCGCCGAACCGCTGATCATGACCGTGGTCCCACGGCGGCGGGCGTCGGGGCGCGGCGGCGGTGCAGCAGCGTCGTGGCGCCCCCCGCCAGCAGGCCCCAGAACGCCGAGCCCAGGCCGAGGAAGCCGATGCCCGCGGCCGTCACCACGAACGTCACGGCGGCGGCCTCCCGGCCCGAGGGCTCCGCCACCGCGGACGCGATCGACGCCGCCAGGGCCCCGAGCAGCGCGAGCCCGGCCACCGCCTCCACCAGGACCGGTGGCGACTGGGCCAGCACCGCCGTCGCCAGACCGGCGGCCAGCCCGAGCACCGCGAGCGCGACCCCGTTGGTGATCGACGCGATCCAGCGGCGGGGGGCCGGCCCGGCGTCGGGGCCGGCGGACAGGGCGGCGCTGATCGCGGCCAGGTTCACCGCATGCCCACCGAACGGGGCTCCGGCGAGCGTCGCGAGGCCGGTGGCGGCGAGGATCGGGCGCAGCGGCGGGAAGTAGCCGTACTGCGCGAGCACCGCCATCCCCGGCACGTTCTGCGACGCCATCGTGACGAGGAACAGCGGCAGCCCGATCCCGACCAGCGCCGGCAGGCTGAACACCGGTGGCGTCCAGGTCAGTGCGGGGGCGAGGTCCGCGCCCCGCAGGCCCGAGCCGGTCGTGACGATCAGGACCACGGCCACGGCGAGCGCGGACGGCACCGCCCACGGCCGCGCGAACCGCCCGACCACCGCCCACACGACGATCACCGGCGCGGCCAGCAGCGGCACCTCGGCCGTCGCGCGGACCGGTGCGAGGCACAGCTCCAGCAGCACTCCGGCCAGCATCGCGCCGGCGATGTTGGCCGGGATGGCGGCGATCACCCGGGCCAGCCACGGCACCAGCCCGCTGACGACGACGAGCACACCGCACAGCAGGAACGCCCCGACCGCCGCGCCGAACCCGCCCTCCGGGGCCCCGGAGGAGATCAGCAGGGCGGCCCCCGGGGTCGACCAGGCGATGCTGATCGGCATGCGCATGCGCACGCCGAGCACGAGCGCCACGAGCCCGGAGCAGAGGCTGACCGCCAGCAGCCCCGACGCGGCCTGTGCCTCGTCGGCCCCGGCCGCCCGCAGCCCGGTGAGGACCACGGCGAACGAGCCGGCGAACCCGACCAGGGCCGCGACCAGTCCGGCGAGCGCGGGTTGCACGAACCGTTCCATATACGGAACGCTAACCCGCGTGGCAGCGGAACCGGAAGGGGGTCGGCCGGCGCTCGACTCCGGGACGACGGTCGGGCCGCGCGTCGCGGCGCTGCGGGCCGAGCGGGGCTGGTCGCTGTCGGAGCTCGCGCGCCGGGCGTCGCTGGGCAAGGCGACGCTGTCGGGTCTGGAGGCGGGCACCCGCAACCCGACGCTCGACACCCTGCACGCGGTGGCCGCCGCGCTGGAGCTGCCGCTGACGGCGATCCTCGCGACCCCGCCGACGGAGCTGGTGCGCGGCGCGGCCGTCGAGATGACGCTGCTGCGGGTGTTCGACGACGGCCCGATCACCTACGAGCTGTACCGGATGCGGATCCCGACCGGGGCGGCGCAGCAGTCGCCCCCGCACCACGCCGGGGTCACCGAGCACGCGACGGTGTTCGCGGGGGTGCTGGAGACGGCGGCCGGGAGCGCCGGGCCGGGCGAGTACGTCGAGTGGGCGGCCGACGTCCCCCACGGCTACGCCGCCGTGGGCGAGACGGACGTGCTGGCGAGCCTGCTCATCCGCTATCCGCGTCCGCCGGCCTGACCTCCCACGGCTAGGCTGACCTGGTGACCCAGCCCACCCCGTCCGAGCCCACCCCGTCCCCGGAGCCCGAGCCGGAGATCGACGAGGCCGAGGTCGAGGTCCCGCTCAACCGCGCCGACCGCCGGGCGAAGGCCAAGGGCAAGAACCCGTCGCACGTCGGCCCGCAGGCCGGCCGTGCCGACCAGGGCAAGGGTCCCCGCAGCCACACCAAGCGCCAGCTGAGCTGACCACCCCGCACCCAACCCACCCCGCGACTCGCGCACGCGAAAGCGCCGACTCGCGCACGCGAAAGCGCCGACTCGCGCACGCGAAAGCGCCGACTCGCGGGGTCAGGTGGGCTTGTGCCCGTTCTCGGTGACCGGGGCCGGGGCGGGAGCGACGTGGCCGGAGTCGCGGGTGGCCTTGTCGGTGGCCGCCTCCAGGAACCGCAGCAGCTCCACCGGGAACGGCAGGATCAGCGTGGAGTTCTTCTCCGACGCCACCTGCACCACGGTCTCCAGCAGCCGTAGCTGCAGGGCCGCCGGGTGCTCCGACATCGCCGCCGCGGCCTGCGCCAGCTTCTCCGACGCCTGCAGCTCGCCGTCGGCGCTGATCACGCGCGCCCGCCGTTCGCGCTCGGCCTCGGCCTGCCGCGACATCGAGCGCTTCATCGACTCCGGCAGCGCCACGTCCTTGATCTCGACGCGGTCGATGTGCACGCCCCAGCCCAGGGCCGGGCTGTCGATGAGCACCTCGAGGCCCTGGTTGAGGTGCTCGCGGTTGGACAGCAGGTCGTCGAGGTCGCTCTTGCCGATGATCGACCGCAACGACGTCTGCGCGACCTGGCCGATGGCCGCCATGTAGTTCTCGACGTCGACGACGGCGCGCACCGGGTCCACCACCCGGAAGTAGACGACGGCGTCGACGCGCACCGTCACGTTGTCGCGGGTGATGCCGTCCTGGGCGGGCACGGGCATCGTCACGATCTGCATGTTGACCTTGCGGATCTTGTCCATGCCCGGCTGCAGCCGCATCAGACCCGGCCCGCGGACGTTGTCGCGGACCTTCCCGAACCGGAAGACCACGCCCCGCTCGAACTGCCGGATCACGCGGAAGCCGGCTCCGAACCAGACCGCGCCCATGGCGGCGATCCCCAGCACCACGTCCACGATGATCATGACGTACTCCCGTCGTCACCATGCCCTTCTGACGGTACGCGCCGAGGTGGCAGGGTGGGTCGCATGCAGGTGAGCATCTTCGGTTTCCTGGGCGACGGCGCCGGCCGCCCGGTCGTCGACGCCTACGTCGAGACGCTGTCGCGCATGCGCGACGAGGGCTTCGCGCGGATGTGGACCGCGCAGCTGCCCCACGAGCCCGACCTGCTCACCACGCTCGCCGTCGCGTTCCGCGAGGTGGAGGGCATCGAGGTCGGCACCGGGGTGCTGCCGATCCAGCTGCAGCACCCGATGGCGCTGGCGCAGCGTGCACTGACGCTCAACCTGATCGCCGGCGGCCGGCTCACGCTGGGTCTCGGGATGAGCCACCGGCCGGTCACCGAGGGCATGTGGGGCATCCCGTGGGACCGCCCGGTACGGCGGCTCGGCGAGTTCCTCGACGGCCTGCTGCCGCTGCTCGCGGGGGAGAAGGCGGCGGCCGTGGGGGAGACGCTGACCACGCGCGGGCGCCTCGTCATCCCGGGAGCGCCCGCGCCGGACGTCTACGTCGCGGCGCTCGGCCCCCAGATGCTGCGCCTCGCCGGCCGCCGCACGGCCGGCACGGTCACCTGGATGACCGGGCCGCGCACGCTCGCCGACCACATCGGCCCGACCCTGCGCGACGCCGCCGCGGAGGTCGGCCGCACGGCCCGGGTCGTGGCGGCGCTGCCGGTGGCCGTCACCGACGACGTCGACGCCGCCCGTGCGCAGGCCGCCGAGCAGTTCGCGATCTACGGGAAGCTGCCGTCCTACCGCGCGATGCTCGACCGCGAGGGGTTCGCCGGTCCCGAGGACGCCGCCTTCATCGGCGACGAGAAGACCGTGGCGCACCGGGTCGACGAGCTGCGCGACGCGGGCGTCGACGAGTTCGTGGCCATCCCGTTCGGCCCGTCGGAGGAGGAGCGGGCCCGCACCCGCGCCCTCCTCCGCACCCTCTAGGAGCAGTGCCCCCCGCGGGACGGCGGCACGTCCAGCGTGGGGTTGCGGTCGAAGAAGCCGACCGGCTTGAGCCGGAAACCGGTGTGCTCCACCGGCATCACGGGCCAGTCCTCCGGGCGGGGGAAGTGCGTGGTGCCGAACGTGTGCCAGACGACCACGTCCTCCCCGTCGAGCGGACGGTCGGCCGCCACCCACGCGGGCAGGCCGGCGCCCCCGGGGTTCTGGTTGACGAAGTCGCCCGCCGGGTAGCGCTCGGCCGGGTCGTACCGCGTGACCCACAGGTGCCTGGTGGCGAACGTCGCGCGGTCGTGGATCGACGAGGCGTCGTCGGCCAGCAGCGTGGCCTGGCCCTCGGGCAGCAGGGCGTAGCCGACGGTGCCGCCCAGCGAGTTCTGCACCGACGGGTTGACGATGTGCCAGGCCCGCGACACGGAGCCGTCGGCCGACCGTTGCGCCTGCGACTCCGACGTCAGCCGCGTGCGCTTCTGCCGGAACGCGTTGCCGTACTCGTTGCCCGGCCCCATCGGGATGCGCTCGGCCTCCACCTCCTCGACGGCGTTGCCCACCCCGTCGACGGTCATGTCCAGGCGCGCCGAGAACAGGTGCTGGTGGTACGGCGCCATCACGCCGGGCGCCACCTGCGTGGCGTACTCCGAGTCCGCGGCCGCGGTGAACACGACGCCGGTGAGCTTGGCCTCCAGCTCGATGGAGCCGTCGAGGTAGAGGTACCAGTAGAAGCCGTAGTCGTAGTTGCCGATGGTGGTGAAGAACGAGATCACCATGCGGCGCTGGCGACGGGTCTCGGCGCTGCCGGCGAACATGTCGGCGTGCTTCCACAGCACGCCGAAGTCCTCCTCGTGCATGCAGATCGCGTTGCTGATCGTGACCGGGTTGCCGAGGTCGTCGGCGAGCACGGCGTCGGCGTAGTGGATCTCGCCGAGGCAGTCGCAGCCGAGCTTCAGCGAGTTGGCGTAGCGGGCGAACATGTACTCGCCGCAGTCGAAGTAGTTCTGCCAGAACCGGACCGGCGCCGGGTCGGCGTAGGGCACCACCATCTCCGCGATGGACGCGCGGTAGACGATCGGGCGGCCGTCGAAGCCGATCTGGTGCAGGGTGAGGCCCTCGCGCTCGTTGAAGCCGAAGCGCAGGTCCCAGTTCTGCCACGTGAGGTGGTTGCCTTCCACGGTGAACGACGGGCCCTCGGGCTGGGTGATCTCGATGGGCTTGAGTGTCTCGCGGTCCGGCCCGACGTAGGCGGGGTCGTCGAAGTTGCCCGACGCCGTGGGCACAGGGGTGATCCCGGCGTCGATCACGCGGTCGACGGTGCGCGCGGTGAGGTCGACGTAGGCGACGAGGCCGTCGATCGGGTGGGCCCACGGGTGGTCGCGCTCGTGGTCCTGCTGGAACCCGAACGCCCGCACGATGCGCCGTCCGACCTCGCCGGGGTAGTCGTAGACGCCCGCCGAGAGGGGCACTGCGCGCACGGAAGCCGGCTCGATCCCGCGGGCGGCCAGGGCCGCGAGCCAGCCGGCGTCGACGTTGAGGATGTCCTCGATCAGTTCGAACTCGGCGTCGATGATCGGCGGCTGGCCCTCGGTGGCCGGGTCGAGCTCGCGGGTGCTGACGACGTCGCCGCTCGTGGCCGAGACGACGTTGTCGGTGGAACGGCCGGTGGCGAGGTCGAGCAGGACGGCGCGGAACCGGCGGTCCACCGGAGCCGCGGCCAGCACGTCGGACTTCGGCGGCTCCTCGGGCGCGAAGAATGCGAACCGGACGGTCTCACCGAGCAGTCCGGCGTCGGCGAGCGCGGTGCGGACGGCGTCCACCTCGGCGGTGGAGGTCATGTCGAGCGGATGGGTACGCACTTCAGCAGGTCTGCCGAGCGCACCGAGTCCGGTGGGGCGGCTGGGACTGGTGTCGTGATGGTGGTCGGCGAGAGTCATAGCCCACTCCTAGACGGCGACAGCAGGGACGGCGGCGGACGAGCGGGCACGCGACCACGCGGCCCCCGCGGCGAAGAAGACGACGAGCACGGCCCCGATCGCGACGGCGAGGCCGGTGGAGCCACCGATCAGCGTCGGGAAGTTGGAGATGGTCAGGTAGAGGAACACCAGCAGTCCGACGAGCCCGAGCGCGGGAGCGCCGACCGTCTGCCACGGCCGCGTGTCCACCTGCGTGCGCCGGAAGTAGACCAGCACGGCGAGGCAGGTCAGCGCCATCAGCGCGAGCACCCCGAGCGTGGCGGTGCCGGCCATCCAGGCGAACACCTGCGTGACGGGATCGAGCCCGACCAGCGCGAACAGGGCGACGAGCACGAGTGCGGTGCCCGTCTGCACGAGCGATCCCATGTGCGGCGACCCGTGCCGCGCGTGGCTGCGCCCCCACGCCGAAGGTAGCGCCCCGCTGCCGCCGAGCGCGAAGAAGTAGCGGGCCAGGACGTTGTGGAACGACAGGATCGCGGCGAACAGGCTCGTGACCAGCAGGATCTGCGCGACGTCGCCGCCGACGGTGCCGAGGTAGTTCGTGATCGTGGTGATGAGCATGCCGCCGGGATCGGCGGTGGCGGCGGTGACCGCGCCGGCGTCCCCCCACGCCGTGACGACGGCCCAGCCCGACACCGTGTAGAACGCGCCGATCAGCACCAGCGCCAGGTAGGTGGCGCGGGGGATCGTGCGCTCGGGGTCGCGCGCCTCGTCGCGGAACACGGCGGTGGCCTCGAAGCCGATGAACCCGGCCACGGCGAACATCAGCGCGACGCCGAGCGAGCCCGACCCGATCTGGGTGGGCAGCAGGAACGCGGTGGACGGCCCGTCCGGGCCCCCGCGCCCGGTGACGACGGCGTCGAACGCGAGCACGATCGCCACCTCGCACACCAGCAGCACGCCGAGCACGCGGCTCGACAGCTCGATGCGCCGGTAGCCCAGCACCGCGACGATCGCCAGCACGACCACCGAGTACAGCCACCACGGCAGCGCCGGGCCGCCGTAGTTCTGGACCAGCCCGCCGATCACCGCACCGATGTAGCCGTACACCGCGAGCTGCACGGCGGTGTACGTGACGAGGGCGAGGAACGCCGTGCCCAGGCCCGTGACGCGGCCGAGCCCGCGCTCGACATAGGCGTAGAACGCGCCGGCGCCGGGCACGTGCGGGGTCATGGCGCAGAACCCGACGGCGAACAGCAGCAGCACCGCGGCCGAGAGCGCGAACGTGGCCGGGAACGCGGGGCCGTTGCCGATCGCGATGCCCAGGGGGACCGTGCCCGCGATGACGGTGAGCGGAGCAGCCGCCGCGACGACCATGAAGACGATGGATCCGACGCCGAGCGAGCCGCTCAGCTGCGTGCGGTCCGTCATGATGGACCTTCCGGTGGGGGATGGGGCCCGGTGACCGTCACCCGGCCGGCCCGCGCGGGCAACGCCCCTTCCCGGCTCCCGCGAAAGCCGGTGTGACCCCTCTCACCCTGCGGGAACCGGCCGGGAAGTTTTCTCATTCGGGATGTACGCAGCATCAACGTTCCCGCCCTACCCTGCGCTGATGCGCCATGGGGCACTGTCGGGTCTGCGTCACCGCTCGCCCGTGCACGGCCTCGACCGCCGCCACCTCGGCCCGCCCGAGGTCCTGGCGCAGTCGGTGTCGAGCGCGGCCCCGGCCGCGGCGATGGCGGCCGCCCCGGCGATCGCCGCCACCACCGCGGGCTCGGGCACGATCTGGTCGTTCGTCATCGCGACGGTGGTCTCGCTGCTCATCGGCTCGTGCATCGGCCGGTTCACCCGCCGGATGGCCGTGGCGGGCTCGCTCTACAGCCTGACGGCGAAGGGGCTCGGCCCGGCGGCCGCGTTCACGTCGGGGATGGCGCTGCTCGTCGGCTACGGCGTGCTCGTGATGGGGGCCCTCGTCGGCTCCGCCACCTACGTCGACGCCCTGCTCGGACGCCTCGGCGTCGAGGCGTCCGGGACCGTGCTGGTGGCCGCCGCGATCGTGCTGGGCGCGCTCGTCACGGGCGGGGTGCTCGCGCGCGTCAGGCTCTCGGCCCGGGTGGTGCTGGCGGCGGAGGCCGTGTCGATCATGCTGATGATCGTCGTGTTCGTGGTGCTCCTGGGCGTCACCCCGCAGGTGCCCGCCGCCGTCACCGGGGGATCGGGCGTCGGCGGGATCGCGGCCGGCGTGCTGCCCGCCCTGAGCGCGTTCATCGGGTTCGAGGCGGCCACCGCGCTCGGGGTCGAGGCGCGGCGGCCCTTCCGGACCATTCCCCGCGTCGTGCAGTGGACGGCCGGCGTCGCCGGGGTGCTCTACCTGTTCGCCACGTTCACCCAGATGACCGGGTTCGCCCGCACCGGTCTCGCCACCGTCGACGAGCCGGTGCCCGCGCTCGCCCTCGCGCTGGGCCAGCCGTGGCTCGCGCTGCTGCTCGACCTCGGCATCGCCCTGTCGTTCGCCGCCTGCGCGCTCGCGACGCTCAACGCGCTGGTCCGCGTCGTGTTCTCGATGGCCCGCGACGGCATCGCCCCCGCCGCGCTCGGGGCCACCCATCCGCGCCGGCAGATCCCGCACGTCGCCATCGCCGTGGTGGTGCCCGTGGTGGTCGTGGTGCCGGTGGCCCTGCTCGCGTCCGGCCTGCCCGCCGCGCAGGTGCTGGCCGACCTGCTGACGCTCGCCACCGTCGGCTACCTGGTGGCCTACCTGCTGGTCTGCCTGGCGGCACCGTTCTTCCTGCGCCGCATCGGTGAGCTCACGCCCGTGCCCGTCGTGGTCACCGCGGTGCTCGTGCCGGTGCTGCTCGTGGTGCTGGTCGCGTTCGTCGTCTCGGCGTGGGGCGGGGTGGTGCCCCTCGCCATCGGGGCGCTGATCGTGGTCGGTCTGGCGTGGTTGCTCTGGCTGCGCCGGCGGCGGTCCGCGCAGCTCGCGGCGATCGGCGTCTACGACGAGACGGTGACGGCGGACGTGCTGGGGGGCCACGAGGGATCACCGCTGTGAGCTCCCTGGAGCCGCTCCCGATCTCGGGCCGTTAACCGCGGGCCGTGCGCAGCGCGCTCGCGGTGCTGGAGGAGGTGGTGGCGGCCGGGCCCGGGGTCACGGCGAAGGAGATCTCCGCGGCGCTCAAGCTGCCGCAGGCCACCACCTACCGGCTGCTCAACCTGCTCGTCGGCGAGGAGTACCTGGTGCGGCTGCCCGACCTGCGCGGGTTCGCCCTGGGCCGGCGCGCCGCCCGGCTCGCCCTGCCCGTCGTGCCCACCCCGCCGGCCGCGGCCCGCGCCGTGGTGGAGCACCTGCGCGGGCAGGTGCGGTGGGGCGTGCACCTGGCGTCGTTCCGCACCGGGCAGGTCACGCTCGTCGACCCGGATCCCGACCACCCCCCGAGCGACGACGTCGTGCTCGCCCGCCACCCCCACGCGTCCGCCCTGGGGATGCTGTTGCTCGCCGACCAGCCCGACTGGCGGGCCCTGGCCCGTGACCTGCGCCCGCTCACCGAGCACACCGTCACCGACCCGGGTGAGCTGGACGCGCGGCTGGAGGTCGTCTCCGCGCAGCGGGTGGCCCGGCAGTGCGGACAGGTGCGGGCCGACCGGGGCTGCATCGCCGTGCCGGTGCACGATCCCGCCACCGGGGCGCTCGTGGCCGGGCTGGCGCTGTGCGGCCCGGCGGCGCGGGTGGCCGAGCCGAACACGGAGCTGGTGGCGCTGCTGCACGAGCACGCCGACCGGCTCGTTCCGCTCCTGGCCTGAGACGGATCCCGGAACGACCCGTCCCGCCCGGTGGGGAGCGCCGGGCGGGACGGGGTGGTGCCTGCGGAGTGGTCTGGGGATTACTTGTAGATCCGCATGTAGTCGACCATCATCTGCGTCGTCTGCATCGAGGTGCCGCCGAAGTTGTCGAGCTGGATCACCGGGTGCATCGGCTGCTGGGGGACCGACCCGCTGCTCTGGTTCTGGAACCACTGCACGCCGTCGATGTAACCGGTGACGCTGCTGCTCGTCCACTCCACGGCGTAGTTGTGCCACTGGGTGAGGTCGATGTTCTTGGTCGCACTCTCCTGCTGGTTGGAGGAGCTGTAGTGCAGGAAGAAGCCGACCTGGTCGGAGTCGCTGGAGGTCTCGGCGAAGTCGATCTCCGGCGGCCAGCCGCTCTCGGGCCACAGCAGGAGCACCGGGTGGTAGTTGCCGTCGCCCTTCGGGAACTTGGCGCGCATCTCCCACTTGCCGTAGGTCTGGTTGCCGCCCCAGGCCATGCCGCCGCTGTTGCCCCCGGAGTCGCCCGTGATGGTGACGACGCCACCACCGACCTTGATCGCGTCCGGGGTGCGGCGGCCGTTGCCGTTGTGGCCCGCGCCGTCGTAGGGCCCCCAGGTGCCGTTGAGGCTGGAGCCGTTGAACTCGTCGCCGCCGACCATGGTCCAGCCCTGCTTGACCGCGGCCTGGACGCCGTCGCCGGCCGAGGCCACGGCCGCGCGGACCGGGGCGGGCGCCACGGCGGGCTTGCGGGCCGGGGCCGGCTTCTTCGACGTGGTCGGCGCCGCGCTGGGCGTGGAGCTGGGGGCGGAGCTGGGAGCGGCGCCGGCCGTCGGGGCGGCGGGGGCGATCTCCACCGGTGCCGGGTCGTTCGGGATGAGGGCCGAGCTCAGCTCAGGCCCGGCGACGGTGTCCTCCTGCGGCGGGTTGACCAGCGTGGCCACCGTGGCGGCGATCAGCATGACGACGGCGCCCACGGCCAGCGGCGCCAGCCGCCGGGTGAGCATGCGGCCCGAAGCGCGCCCGTGAGCACCACCGGTGGTCGCCACGGCGGCACGACGGTGCCGGCCGGTGTCGTCACCGGAGAGGTCGTGCTCAGCCGAGATGCGCTCGATCAACTCGGTGGGGGATTCCGAGAGACCATCCGCAGCGGAAGATTTCCGTCGCATGACCCAGACCCTAGGGAAGGTCACGGGGTGTGATCACCGAACCTGAGAGCCCGGGTTGCTCGTCGTCGCCCACAGGTCGTTCTGGCGCGCCGGAATGCACCCGAACGGTCTGTATCCACCAGGGCTGTACTCCGTTCGGCCCAGTTGGTCTCTCAGCTCGCGATCATGTGCGCCACTCAACCGGGTGAATTCGCTCCGTTAGCCGATTGTTATCCCGCGCGGGACGCGGCAAGGTGTCGGTCGATGCTCCCCGTCGCTCCCCCGGGGGGTGCGTCCTCGTTCCCGTTGGCGGCCGTGCCGTCGATGCGTTCGTCCGTGCCCCCGAACGATCATGTCCTCCTGGCGCTGCCCCCCACGGCCGCGTCGGCTTCCGTGCTGCGCAGCCTCCGTTCCGAAGGCATCAGCGTCAGCCCGATCTCCGACGGCATCGGCGTGCTCGACGCCGTCCGCTCGCGGGATCCGGCGATGCTGGTGCTCGACGTCGAGCTGCCCGGCCCCGACCAGTCCGCGGTGCTGGCGGCCGTCCAGCAGGAGGCGCCGCACGTGCCGCTCATCGCGGTGACCACGCGCGAACGCCGCTCGGGTCTGCTCGGGCTGCTGCGCGGAGACCGCGACGACTTCCTGGTCCGGCCGTTCGCCGTGGACGAGCTGGCCGCCCGCATCCGGCTGCGGCTGCGTCTGGGGCAGCCCGTCGAGAACACGGTGCTGCGCCAGGGCGAGCTGACCGTCGACACCGAGTTCGGTGAGGTGAGCGTGGACGGCCAGCCCGTCTCGCTCTCGCCCACCGAGTACTCGCTGCTGATGGCGCTGCTGGGCACGCCCGGCGACGTCGTGGCGCCCGAGCGGCTCGCCCGCGAGGTGTGGTCGGAGCCGGCGTCGGCGAACCTCGTGCAGGTCTACATCTCCTACCTGCGTCGCAAGATCGGCCCGGAACGGATCCGGACGGTGCGGGGCGAGGGATACGTCCTCGAGGCGTGAATCCACCCATCGGCTGAACGGGTGACGACACCTCGATAACGCTTCGGGTGTCACCGCCCCATGTCGCGTGTCGCGGGCGGTCACTGCGTGCTACCCAGTGCGCACGTGGGCCGAGAGGGGTTCGGTCCGCCCAACCTCTCGGGAGACCGCAGTGATCCTCAACATCATCCAGGCCGTCATCATCGGTGCGATCCTCGGCTTCGTCGGGCGCCTCGTCGCGCCCGGCAAGCAGAACATCCCGGTCTGGCTGACGATCGTGGTCGGCATCGTGGCCGCGTTCATCGGCACCTACATCGCCCGGCTGTTCGGCGTCGCCGACACCCGCGGCATCGACTGGATCGAGCTGATCATCCAGATCGTCGTCGCCGCCATCGGCGTCACCGTCGTGGCCGGCATCTACGGCCGCCGCGGCGTCCGGAGCTGACGCTTCACCGGATCACACCGACAGCCGGGTCCCGCAACCGCGGGGCCCGGCTGTTCGGCGTCGCGATCCGCCGGGGGTCACCGGCGGACGACGGTGCGACCGTGGGGTGGGCCCGCGGTCGCGCGGCGGCACCGCACGGTGCAGCGTGCTCTCATGGCGACGCGACCGGGACCACGACCGCACCCCGCACACGCGGGGCCCCGGTGACGGCCGGGCCGGCCATCCCGGTGCTCGCCCTGCTGGGAGTGCTCGGGCTGGTGGGCGGGATCGGGATCACCGCCGTCGGGCCGGGCGGTGTGCTGCCGACGATCGGCCTGTTCGCGCTGACGGACCTCCCCCCGGCCGCGGTGGCCGGCACGGCCATCGTCACGCACGTCGCCACCGGCGCACTGGGAACCGCCGTCTACACCCGCTCCGGGCAGTTGCGCGATCCCGCGACCCGCCGCACGGCGCTGCTCCTGGCCGGCTGTGCCGTGCTCGGAACCCCGGTGGGCGTGCTGGTCAACACCGTGGTGTCGAGACGGACGTTCGGCGTGGTGCTGGGGATCGTCCTGGCGCTCGTGGCCGCGCTGGTGTGGTTCCGCGAGCGTCACCGGCCCACCGTCACCCGTGCGCACCCCCCGGCGAGCGTGGTGGTCCCCCTGGGTGTGGCGGTGGCCATGGTGAGTGGGATCGTCGGTGTCGGAGGACCGATGCTCACCGTACCCCTGCTCGTCGCGCTCGACGTCCCGGTGCTCGAGTCCCTCGCCGCCGCCCAGGCCCAGTCGGTCGTCATCGCTGGCGTCGGCACCGCGGGCTACGTCCTGTCCGGCGCCGTCGACTGGCCGCTGGCCGTGCTGGTGGGGGTCCCCGAGCTGGCCGGCGTGCTGATCGGCTGGAAGATCGCCCACGCCCTGCCCGGGCGCAGCCTGAAGTACGCGATGGTCGTCACGCTGCTGGCCCTGGCCCCCTACCTCGCCCTGCACGGCTGAGTGCCGACGCGGTCGCCGCACTACCGCTCGAAGGTGCCGGCCGCCTCGAGGAACGCGTCGTTCTCCGCGGGGGAGGAGACCGTGACGCGCACGCCGTCGGGATGGAACGGGCGCACGATCACCTTGTGCTCCAGGCAGTGCGCCGCGAAGGCGGCCGTGCGCTCGCCCAGGGAGAGCCAGACGAAGTTCGACTGCGTCGGCGGCACGGTGTAACCGGCCGCCACCAGCGCGTCGCGCACCCGGACCCGCTCGGCGACCACCTCGGCGCACGCGGCCAGCAGGTTCTCGGCGTCGTCCAGCGCCGCGACGGCCCCGGCCTGGGCCAGGGTGCTGACGCTGAACGGGGCGCAGACCTTGCGCAGCGCCGTCGCGATCTCCGGCGTGGCCACGGCGTATCCGACGCGCAGCGCCGCCAGCCGGTAGGCCTTGGAGAACGTGCGCAGCACCACCAGGTTGGGGTGGGCGTCGAGCACGGACAGCCCGTCGGCGGCGTCGGGATCGGTGACGTACTCGTGGTAGGCCTCGTCCAGCGCGACGAGCACGTCCGGACCCACGGCGGCGAGGAACCGCTCCAGCTCCGCGCGCGTGACCACCGTGCCCGTCGGGTTGTTGGGGCTGCACACCATGATCAGCCGGGTGCGGGGGGTGACCGCCGCGGCCATCGCGTCGAGGTCGTGGCGGAAGTCGCCGTCCAGCGGCACGGTGACGGCCGTGGCGCCCCCGATCTGCGTGACGATCGGGTAGGCCTCGAACGAGCGCCACGCGAAGACCACCTCGTCGGAGGGCTCGAAGCACGAGATCTGCACGAGCTGCTGGCAGATGCTCACCGACCCGCAGCCGACGGCGATGGCCGACGGGTCGACGCCCAGCGACCGCGCGATGCGTTCGGTCAGGCCGACGGCGGCGAGGTCGGGGTAGCGGTTGCCGGCCGCGGCGGCCTCGGCGATGGCGGCGAGCACCGGCGCGGACGGGGGGAGCGGCACCTCGTTGCTGGCCAGCTTGATCGCCCCGGGGATCGCCCGGCCCGGCACGTAGGCGGGGAGGCTGTCGAGATCGGCGCGGATGAGCGTCATGAGGTGAGACTAAGCCGCCCGGCGCTGTAGGGGTCGACGTGCCGTGCCACGCTGTGACCATGACCGAGATCCGCACCGAGACCGTCCCCCTGGTGGACGGCAGCGCCCTGCGCCTCACCGTCGCGGAGCCGGTCAGCTCGATCCGCGGGGGGATCGTCGTGCTGCACGAGGCCCGAGGCGTCACCGACGCCGTGCGCGGCCTGGTCGGCGGCCTGGCGGGCGACGGCTGGCTCGTCGTGGCTCCCCATCTCTACCACCGCGACGGCACGGACGAGCTGGCCGGCGACGACGGGCAGGTCCAGGAACAGGTCGACCGGCTCGACGGCGAGCAGGTCATGGCCGACACCGACACGGCGTTCGGCTGGCTGGCCGACCGCGACGTGAGCGCCGACCGGATGGGCGTCATCGGGTTCGACCTGGGCGGTTCCGTCGCCCTGCTGGTGGCCGCCAACCGCACGCTCGGTGCCGCCGTCACGGTGGCCGGCGACCACGTCGGTGCCGTCCCCACGGCGCGGATCACGTCGCTGGTCGACGCGGCGAAGGGCCTCACCTGCCCGTGGCTGGGCATCTACGGCGAGACCGCCGACGGCGGGACCGACCCGGAGATCGACCGGCTGCGCGCCGCCGCGTCGGCGTCGGAGGTGGCCACGGACGTGGTGGTCTACCCCCGCAAGGAGAACCGCTTCGACGACGATCCCGACACGGCCGCCGACGCCTGGCAGCGCACGTTGAACTGGTTCGACAGCCACCTCCGCTGACGTCCCACCCGCGAGTCGGCGCTTTCGGGTGCGCGAGTCGGCGGTTTTCCGTGCGCGAGTCGGCGCGCCACGTTCGTGACGTCCGCGCGTGGCCCTGGCGCCTGGTGCTCCGGGATTGCATGCTGGCGGCATGGCCGATACCCCCGACGTCCTGTGGGTCCCCGCCGCCGATCAGGCCGGCCCGATGGCGGAGTTCGCCGCCTGGGCGCACGAGCGCCACGGCGTCGACACGTCGGACTACGCGGCGCTGCACGCCTGGTCGGTGTCCGACCTCGACGCCTTCTGGGCGGCGGCCGCGGAGTTCCTCGGGATGCGCTTCAGCACGCCGCCCACGGCGACGCTGGGGTCGCGGGAGATGCCCGGCGCGGAGTGGTTCCCCGGCGCCACGCTCAACTACGCCGAGCACGCGCTGACGCCCGGCCCCGGCCGCGAGGACGCCGACATCGCGCTGCTGTACGCCCGCGAGGACGGCCTGGAGCGCACCGTCACCCACGCCGAGCTGCGCGACGCCGTCGGTCGCGCCCGCGCCGGGCTGGTCCGCGCCGGGGTCGGGAAGGGCGACCGCGTCGTCGCGCTGGCCCCCAACTGCACCGAGACGCTCGTGGCGTTCCTGGCCGCGGCGAGCCTCGGGGCGATCTGGTCGTCGTGCTCCCCGGACTTCGGCATCCGCGCCGTCCACGACCGCTTCGCCCAGATCGAGCCGATGGTGCTCGTGGCCGTCGACGGGTACGTCTACGGCGGGAAGTGCTACGACATCCGCCCGAACGTGACGGCGCTGCAGGCGCAGCTCCCCACGCTGCGCCAGACCGTCCTCGTCCCGTACCTCGACGAGGACGCCACGCTGGACGACACCACGCCGTGGGCGGAGTTCACCGCCGGGCACGCGCCGCTGGCGTTCGAGCCGGTGCCGTTCGACCACCCGCTGTGGGTGCTCTACTCGTCGGGCACCACGGGACTGCCCAAGGGCATCGTCCACGGCCACGGCGGCATCGTCCTCGAGCACATGAAGGCCCTGCGGCTGCAGATGGAGCTCGGGCCCGGCGAGCGGTTCTTCTGGTTCACCACCACCGGCTGGATGATGTGGAACCTGCTGATCGGCGGACTTCTCGTCGGATCGACAATCGTCCTGTTCGACGGCAACCCCGGCTATCCCGACCTCGGCACGCTGTGGAAGCTCGCCGAGCGGCACCGCGTCACCTACTTCGGGGTGTCGGCGCCCTACGTCCAGAGCTCGCTCAAGGCGGGCCTGCGCCCCCGCGACCAGTTCGACCTCTCCGCCATACGCGCGATCGGCTCCACGGGCTCGCCGCTGTCGGAGGAGGGGTTCCGCTGGATCGGTGACGCCGTGGGCGGGTCGATCCAGATCTGCTCGGTCTCCGGCGGCACCGACGTGTGCGCGGCGTTCGTCGGCTCGTCCCCGACCGTGCCGGTGTGGCTCGGCGAGATCTCCTGCGCGGCCCTGGGCGCGGACGTCGTCGCCTACGACGAGGCCGGCAAGGAGCTCCTCGACGAGGTGGGGGAGCTGGTGATCACCAAGCCCACACCGTCGATGCCCGTGATGTTCTGGAACGACCCGGACGGCACCCGCCTGCGCGAGGCGTACTTCGAGGACTACCCGGGCGTGTGGCGCCACGGCGATTGGGTGCGCCGCACCCCGCGCGGCTCGTACGTGATCTACGGGCGCAGCGACTCCACGCTCAACCGCGGTGGCGTCCGCATGGGCACCGCGGACTTCTACTCCGTCGTCGAGGGCTTCGAGCAGATCGTCGACTCGCTGGTGATCGACACCACCGAGCTCGGCGCGAAGGAGGAGGGCGCCCTGTTGTGCTTCCTCGTGCTCGCCCCGGGCGCGTCGCTGGAGGAGGTGGAGCCCCTGCTGCGCAAGGCGTTGCGCAGCGAGCTGTCGCCGCGGCACGTGCCCGACCGGTTCGTCGTCGTCGAGGCGGTCCCGCGCACGCTGAGCGGCAAGAAGTGCGAGGTGCCGGTGAAGAAGATCCTGGCGGGGGTGGCGCCGGACAAGGCCGTGAGCAGGGGCGCGCTGCAGAACCCGGACGCCCTCGACCCCTTCCTGGCGCTCGCACCCGGGGGGTCGTGAACCCGCTGGACGGGCCTGTGTAACCTTTACGACGCAGGGGGCCGCAAGGCTTCGGGAGGCTTCGCCTAGTCTGGTCTATGGCGCCGCACTGCTAATGCGGTTTGGGGTTACCCCCCATCCCGGGTTCAAATCCCGGAGCCTCCGCGCTGGAACGGCCTTGCTAGGCTGCACCGGTACAACTGAAGAGTAGGCGCCCGTAGCTCAACGGATAGAGCATCTGACTACGGATCAGAAGGTTAGGGGTTCGAATCCCTTCGGGCGCACCACGCAAAACAGGCCCTGACCAGCATGAACGGTCAGGGCCTGTGATCTTGCTGGGATTCACTGTTGATCTCGGTCCACGAACCGGTCCACGAACGTTGCTAGCTTCCGTTCGTGGCAGATCGAGGGGGCGCCTCCGTCGCGAGGCAACGCGGGAGCATCCGCCGGCGGGCGCGGTGCTGGGAGGTTCGAGTCTCAGCGGGCGAGGATCCGTCCACGGGCGAGCGGATCGTGCTTGTCGAGAGCGTGCCGATCGACGGCACTGGTGAGCGCGCAGAGCGGGCGGCCTACAAGGAGGCTGAGAAGCTCCGTACACGCCTCCTGGCCGACGCCGACGATCTCAAGGTCGCCCGGACTCGCGCGACCGTCGGCGCGCTCGTGGAGCGCTGGATGGCCCAGCACGAGATCGATCCGACGACACGCATGACGTACGACGCCCAGATCCGGATCTACATCGAGCCAAAGCTCGCGGACGTCCCGCTCATGTTGTTCGTGCGTGAGGCCGCGCAGAGGCTCGAGCCGTGGTACGCCCACCTCCGCCGGTGCCGGGCCCTCTGCAACGGCCGGCCCTCCATCGAGAGGCACGCCCAGGAGGGCTCGCACGACTGCATCGGCGCCGGCTGCACGCGACACAAGTGCAAGCCCTACGCGGCCTCGAGCGTTCGGTCGATCCACGCGATCTTGTCCGGCGCCTGCTCCGCTGCCGTCCGCTGGGGCTGGATCGCCTTCAACCCAATGCCGTCGGTCCGGCCGCCGATCAAGCCTCGACCACAGCCGAAACCCCCGACAAGCGAGCAGATGGCACGGATCGTCCAGGCGGCATGGGCTGCCGACGCCGAGTGGGGTCTCTTCATCTGGCTGTCCGCTGTACTCGGCGCGCGCCGCGGCGAGGTTGTCGCGCTGCAGTGGGAGGACATCGACCTCGCGGTCGGCGTTGTGCGCCTCGACGAAAACTACGTGCGGACAGCCGATGGGATGGTTGTCAAGGACACCAAGACGCACCAGATGCGGAGGGTCTCGATCGATGCATCGACGGTCGACCTCCTACGACGGCACAAAGAGAACACGGGTCAGAAGCTGCGACTCCTTGGCGGATCGCTGACCGATCGGACTTGGGTGTTCTCGGCGAAGACCGACCACAGTCAGCCGCGCGACCCTGCATCGCTGACTCGGCGATACGGCCGGCTGGTAGCCAAACTCGGTATCGATACGGTACTCAAGGAGCTCCGCCACTATTCCGCAACCGAGTTGCTAACTGCGGGAGTCGATCTCCGAACTGTGGCTGGCCGACTCGGGCACGGCGACGGAACGACAACCTTGCGTCACTACGCAGCGTGGGTCGGATCTGCTGACCGGTCCGCAGCCAGCACGATCGGCTCTCGGATGCCGGTCCGCCCGGGGTTGCCGAACCCGTGACGTGCCCGACGCAGAGGAGGTCGTAGCCGATGGCTGCGTGGCAACACGCAAGCCGCAGTACCGAGGGCGAGATCAGAGGCACTGACGGGGCACGCACTGCCGACCGCACGGGCGATCGATGTGCGTGACTCAGCGAGGCATGGATCACACACCGTGACAGCCCTACACTCTGCTGGATGTCACCCTCAGGCGCGCTCGAGATGCCACGATGGAGCAAGGCTGTAGGCCAGAAGGCCAGCCTCGCCGGTAGCTGCCGACCGAGGGGTCGAACGAGTGCTGCGTGACCTCGATCTGGAGACGTCATACCGCTCGGGCCGGAATTCTCTAATTGATGAGTTCTACGTGCCGTGTCTACAAGAGTCGTTGCGGTACGATCGCGCCGTAGGATACTTTTCAAGCACGCTATACCAGGTGCTCGCAATCGCATTCTCGGATTTCGTTCGACGCGGCGGGCGTATGCGTCTGATCTGTTCTCCGGCGCTATCGACCGGCGACTTCGAGGCAATGAAGTCTGCTGATGAAGTAAGCAGATGGGCGCAGCAGACCGTACGTGACGATCTCGAGATGCTACTGCGGAATCCACAGGCTGTCCCAGCTACAAGGCTACTAGGGACCCTCGTTGCGAACGGCATCATCGACGTACGTATAGCCTTCGCCGATGATCCGAATGGCATCTTCCACGACAAGCTGGGGATATTCGAAGACGACGAAGGTAAACGAGTATCCTTCACCGGAAGCGCGAATGAGACATGGCGCGCATGGGGCCTTAACCATGAGTCGTTCGAGACATTCTGCAGCTGGAAGAATGAATCCGAGCTGCTACGGACGCGCGGCCATAATGACAACTTCTCGCAGATGTGGAGAGGGCAAGAACCAGGAGTTCAGGTAGCGTACTTGGAAGACGTTACCCGTGAGCAGCTTATCGCAATATCTGAATCCGACTTGGACTACGCAGTCGATCAGGTGCGGAGTCTCCGCCAGCGACCACGAGACGATCCGAGAAGCCGCCCATTGATGGAACATCAGAGGCGGGTCCTTGCGGACTGGGAGACACATAACCACAGGGGAATCGTAAATTTCGCGACCGGCGCAGGGAAAACGCTTACAGCGATTGACGGGATTAGACGTTGGGCAGCCAACGGTGGGGCGTCGATCGTGATGGTTCCCGGGCAAGACCTGCATGAACAGTGGATTCGCGAAATTGAACAAGAGCTTCCCGATGCACAAATACTGCCAGCCGGCGGTGGTCACAGCAAGAGCAACTGGTTGGCCATGCTACCCCTGTTTACGACGCGTGAGAATGCAGGGACAGCTCAGCGAGTTGTAGTTGTAACGAACAAAACGTTTGCTAGCCCAGATTTTCAAAAGAGGCTTCGCGGTGGTCAGCATTTGCTGGTCGTTACTGACGAGATGCACCGAGCTGGCAGCCGGCGAGTCTTGCCAGCATTGGAGTCAGTTGAGAGCGGTGCGACGCTAGGGCTGAGCGCCACATTTCGTCGACAGTTTGACCCCAACGGCACGGACCGCCTCCTGGAATTCTTTGGGGAGGTGTTGAACCCAACAATTGGCCTGGCCGAGGCTCTGATGTTGGACCTGCTAGTGCCGTACGACTACAGATTGCACGAAGTAGAGCTTGAGGGTGATGAAACTCTACTCTACGAACAGATTAGCGACAAGATTCGCCACCTGATGGCACGAGGAGCGTCCGTAGATGATCCTGACAGTCCTCTACGTATGCAACTGATACGACGTGCAAGGGTGCTGAAGCAAGCCCGGAAGAAGATTCCGGCCGCTGTTCAAATTCTGCGCTCCGAATATCGCGAAGGCGACCGCTGGCTCGTCTACTGTGACGATATCAATCAGATGAGAGCAGTATCGCAAGAGTGCCTAGATGCGGGTCTGCCAGTTCTAGAGTTCTATGCCGGGATGAGGAGCGAGCGTAGCGCCGTACTCGATAGCCTCCGCGATCATGGTGGAATCGTAGTCGCTATTCGCTGCTTGGACGAAGGTATCGACGTTCCGGTCACTGACCACGCGCTAATAGTGGCAAGTTCCACCGTTGAGCGGGAGTACATACAGCGCAGAGGCCGAGTCCTGAGACGCTCGCCATCTACTGGAAAAGTAAGTGCCGAGGTTCATGACTTGATCCTCGTTGATTCCATTGGGGGTGGTCTCACAAAGGGCGAGGCACAGCGCGCTTTGGAGTTCGCACGCTTGGCGCGTAATCCTGCATCTCGGGATCGCCTTAAGGCGATAGTCTCGCTGAGCCGCGATCCTATTGGCTTGCCGGATGATCTAGACGATGACAGCGAGGATTCAGATTGACTATGAACGATGGACCGAGCACTAGCGCTGGGCACGGACGCCAAGGCGCATTAGCGGCCTTGATTGAAGTCGCAGCGGGAGGAGAGATGCGGAGAAGGTTTGGCGCGGCGGCCGCCGCCTTCCACGAGGAAGATTACGAGGCACTGATCGCACTCGCTTGGCGTCACCAATTTGATGACGACCGTTCCAAATTTAAACGCGAGCTCAACTCGATGCAAGAGCAGATCAGTCAGAGAATTCTAGGCCGATTGGAGCTAGAGAAATGAGCCTAAGATTCGAAGGCGTCAGCCTGACGAACTTTGGTCCGTACCGCAAGGTAGACAACGTCGACTTAACCACTGCCGACGACAGGCCAATCGTTGTTGTCCACGGCGAAAATACACTTGGCAAAACAAGCATTTTTCGGGCATTGCGGTGGTGTCTTTATGGCAGCCCAGAGGCTAACAAAACTGCCGAACAGTCAGCCCGAGGCCTAAGTGAATACTTGAATCGGCCTGCAGCATCCGACGGCGACTTAGATATGCAGGTCGACATCAAATTTTCTGCTGATGGAATCCCGCATCATTTGACCCGAACTGCCAATTTTGAGAACCTCTCTGCGCCGCGAACTTCCGTCGATTTGCGCGTCGGCACGACTGTGATTCAGGCAGCTGCGGTTGAGGCCGAAATAGCAAGGCTACTTCACCCGCAAATCTCTGAGTTCTTTCTCTTCGACGGTGAACTATTGCGAGAATTCTACGATCGGCTCAACTCGGATCGAGAACGCGACCTGCTCAAGGACAGCATTGAAAGCGTATTAGGTATCCCAGCTCTTCAAATGGCTGGCCGCGATATCGCTGTACTTACGACTGACGTCTTGCAGCGACAAACTAAAGCCCTGAAGAATAAGGCCGACAAAGATAAGGCGAACCTCCAACTCAGGGAACTAAAGTCGCAGCAGGCCGGCCTGGATAAAGATAGGAAAGAAGTATCGAAGTCATTGCAAAAGGCTCGCATCGACCTTGAGTCGATTCGGGACCGAATGGCGTCGATCTCTGAGCTGAAAGCAGACGCTCGCGAGATGGAGACCTTAGAGTCTCAAATCAAAGGTTCGGACGCTGATAGTGATAGTCTCCGCGCCGACATGGCTCGAGTGCTATCTCTCGGGTGGTTGTCCCCTGCGAGTGCTCGCCTTGAATCTGCACTGGATCGCGTCGTGGCGAAGAATGACGCTGCTAACGCGAAGCAGACCGCCATTCTGGACGCTCGATCTCGTGTCGATCTTCTTGAGAAGCGCGTAAAGGGTGGCACGTGCCCTACATGTAACCAAGGCTTGCCGCCGGCCGACGCCGCAACGGTTCGGATGCTGGAAGACTCGAGGAGAGACCTTGAGGTCTTACGTGAAGAATCTGGCGATGGACCTGATCTGCCGTTGGAACGTCGAATCCGGGCCCTACTTGACACCACCACTATTCCCGCGTATCAAGAAAAGCAAGCCCAATTGTTCCGGCTTCAGCGCGAACAGTTTGACCGACAGCGTCGTCTGGCGACGATTAAAGATCGCCTTCGGGACAACGATGCAGCGCAAATTCGCCAGCTCGGTCGAGATCAGGAGGCGCTAGAACAGACCATCAAGACATATGAAGGCCGACTAAGAGTCATCGATGGTACGCAGCTGAAATTGCAAACTGACCAGAACCGCCTAGCTAGCGCGTTGCGCCGTCTAGGCAGCGATCAGCCAGTGCTCGCCGCCGAGGCGTTCTTCTTCGAGTACGTTCAAGAACTGGTGGCGGGCACAATCGATCGTTATCGTGAAAGTACGCGGGCTGAAATCGAGCGCGCGGCATCATCAATGTTTATGCGGCTAGTTCGTGATCCAAGCGGCTACGATGGCGTAACTATCGGACACGACTACCGCGTAGATCTGGTTGGCCGTAGGGGACCATCGATGAGGACAAGTGAAGGTGGCCGGCAGCTGATTGCGTTGTCGCTGATTGGGGCTCTTAAACGAGCAGCGGTACAAGGTGGGCCAGTTGTTCTTGACAGCCCGCTTGCGCGCCTCGATCTAGAGCATCGAGCGAACGTACTACGACAGTGGGTTCCTGATCTAGGTAGCCAGGCGATACTACTGGTGCAGTCTGGGGAACTGACGGAAGATGAAGCCAACCGCATAATGGGTGATCGAATTGGGCAGGCCTATCGCATCATTCGGCCCAATAACGATCCGGAAGATGCCACGATCGTGAGGACGCAGTAAAGTGACGAAGGCGCAGGATGACAAGCAACAGGTTGGTCTAACTCCGGAAGCAAACGAAATGATCAAGTCGATTGCTTTCAAGCACTTCGATGGCAGCGAGCAGGATGCGTACCGATTCGCAATCGCCTATGCCGTTGGCGCTGAATTTGATCCAGCCGACGCCCCCGGTGGCCAAGTTACTAAGTTCAGCGCGCTAGGTACGCTCGAAAGCAACGGTAGCATTCGCGACTTGCTTGGAATTCTTGGAGTCGGCGACATCAACCGACCTTTTGCGACGGCCGAAAAGTTGGCAGAGCTCGGCGTTCGCGACATTGCGAAGCGACTAGACGAGAACGAGACCCTCGGCGAGATCGCGGCATCCGTGGCCAAAATCGTCGATTCGGATGAACGGTAGTAGCATGAGTCATACTTTGCGCAAATGACTTAACGCGATGGCGCTAATCGGCCGAGCGGATTGACTTCAGTCGAGTGTGTGCGGCATCGGGCCCGCCGTCGCGATATGGCTCGTCCCAGTCAATTGAGCGTGCTATCTCTGGTACATCTTCACCGATCCTGGCGAGCACGAGGATGCAGTCCTTATCGGTGGCTTGACCTTTCGTTTCACCCCAGATTCGACTGACCTTACTCTCAATTGGCAAGTGGTCCTCGATGAGTGTGACAAGCCGAAGCCCAGTGTCGTCGCTAACGTCTTCCCAGAGTCGCTGTGCGAGGGGAACACGGTCTTTGCCGGGTTGAGTCACGTCACCGATAACTACTGCAGCAACGCCGTTTGGGGCGAGGACTCGTTCAATGCCTCGCAAAATGCCGCGCATGAATGTCTTGTATGACGAGTAGGTGTGCCGATGATCAAGCAGCATGTCAAGAGAACGACGACCTGCTCCTCTCTCCCGGCCAACCTCGTCGACGCCGAGCAACCAAAGGCGAATCCAGTTTGCAGTCCCATAGTTGACAACTTGCAAATATGGTGGAGAAGTAAGAACGAGCGATACTGAGCGAGGCTCCATCCGCTCATCATCGAGGAAGGCGCTGGCGTCGTCGAAGTACGTCAGACCTTCCGGTCCATCAGTCGCGTCGACATAGAGACGTGCCAGCTTGTCTCGGATCCGCTCAAAGACGTCTTGGCGAGGCGCGATTAGCTTCTTCTCTGCAATGAATTTTGCCACATATGTTGGTGACATGCTGAATGTATTGGGCATGCTGATACTGAGATACTGAGATGTGCCGTCTCTGCGATGGGAGCCGTGCATGATTCCTGCGAGGGCGCCTGCGAGCATCAAGTCTGCGGCGTCCCATTTAGCGATTGGGCGCGTGTGAAGGTGATTCCGCAGGTAGCAAAGCTGCTTGAGTGTGTGCGGATGGTATAGCATTTGAATGTCGGGAGAGACAGGCTCTGCGCTGGTGGTGGACTGGCTAAACTGGTCTTCAAGGTCCGCTACGTGTTCCATCACGGACGCCCACGTTGGCGGTGCCGCTTTTGCGCTGGACAGCGTGTACGCAAGCGGGTTCAGGTCGTTACAGATAGTTCGTCGCTGCTCAACCCTTGCTTGAAGGGCGACAGTCCCACGGCCGCTGAATGGATCGACGACGAGGTCGCCGGGCTCTGTGTACGCTTGAATGAAATAGTGCGCCAACTTTGCAGGAAACATGCCGTGGTACGAGCACATGGTGTGCATGGAGTGGCCCCAACGGGTGTTGGCGCTATGCCATAGGGGACCCGACGTCGTGGTTCCGCCATCTATGGATTCAGATTCAGGAATCTCAAAGAATGCGTTTGAAAAATTGGTCTCACGGCTAATCATCGCAAGTAGTCCTCGAAGGCGAGTGCGGCTGCACGCAACACGGGATCAGTCGTGTTCTTGGAGACGCGGCCGAGTCGTCGCAGTGCTTTGGAGCGGTCTGGGCGTGGTGCCGAAGGCCGGTCTGTCAGTGCAATAGTTGTCGAACTGGAACGTCGGAGCCCTAAGTCACGCTTTATGTCACGCGTTTCGCTAGCTTCTCGATATAATTCGTCAGCTAGGTCGCCTGTGACTGTTTCGACGTAGCCAGTCGTGAAGCGTGTTCCATGCCCCTGACGAGCTGCGATCGTAGCGTGCTCCAGCCAGATTTCTGCCGATATCTCTTCTGTCGCCATCTTCTTTTCAATGACGTGGCGTAGTCCCGTGTCGGTCAGTCGAAGCCAAGCGTACGGGTTCGAAGACGGCAGAACGGCGACATCCATGAGGTCAACGATCCGCGCGAAAAGTCCACCACGCTGCAGGAGGCGCCACAGGCCGGTGTAGTTGCGTAGCGTCGTTGGCGACACGCCGATATAGCGTGCAATATCGGTCTTCTTGATTGATTCCGTCTTATGTAGATGTTCTACAAGTGAAGCCAACTGACTCGGCAGGAGGTCCTGGTATATATCCGTCTGATAGCGAATTTCGAAACGCTTTGCATAGTCGGTGATATAGGTTGGAACGCTGTTGAAGCGAGTAGGGTCAGATTGGCGAATTTGCCGGATCGCCCGGAGGCGGAGCGCACCGTCGACGACGAGGTAGCCATCCCCCATCGGGAGCGTTGCCACTTTCAAAGGCTCGACGAGTCCGATTTCCTCAATGGATGCGCGCAGGCGGTCTTCGAATTGCTTTGCACTTCCGGATCGCCGGAGGTCGTCGCTCAAGGACAAATCGTCGATTGCTATCTCGGTGATGTTCACGGTGTCGTAACCGCACGAGTTCGGGGGGTGGAGGCGGAGAAGCTCAACGGAAGTCGTTCGGCTAGGAGATCTAGGCGCTCCGCCGGATCGTCGCTATCCATCTTGGCCAGCTCGTTACAAGCCCAGCTGATCAATAGTAGACGTTCCACGCCATATTTAGGCCCAAGATCTGCCAGCCTTCTCCACCCTAACGCTTTGAATAGTTCGTCGACCTCTTTTGTGCGGAGCGAGTGTTTTGCGATTTCCGCGACAATGTCGCTTCGCTCTTCGAGTGCTACATGACGGGCTATTACAGCGTGCAGTGCCAGGTTGACGGTGCCGTCTCTGAGCGCAGAGACTTCGCGTCTGGTCGCTCCGTCGAGTTGGGCTTCGAGTCGGCGGACAGTTGCTGCGCTAACGCCGAAGCGACCCGCAACGGAGGAAGTCTCTTCTCCATCTTGGCGGGCGTGGGCGATGAGGAGGGCGCGATCGACCGGTCGCATCCTCAGGCGTGCAACATTCTCTACAAGGAACTGCTGGACCTTTTCATCGGTGGCGAAGGTGTTGTCTACGATGATCGCAGGAACTTCTTCCATTCCGAGTATCTGGCATGCGAGTGTTCGGCCTTGCCCTTTGATGAGTAGGAAGTCGTCAGACCCATCATCGGCCGCACGGACCGTAATTGGCGTTAGTACGCCGAAGCGTTCTATCGAGCGCTGCAGTTCTCGGTGACCCTCGCGGTCTCGCTTGCGGTCGAGGCCGTCCTCGGCGCGGATCCGGGCGACCGGGATCGACTGGACGCGGAGCGCCTGGTGCCGGTCGCGCGCTGGCGGGCTGGCGTCGAAGAGCGCGCCCTGGGACTGTTCGGCACGCATGCTCATGGGGCCCTCCGCGTTCGGGAACGAACTTCCGTGTGATTCTCGCGCAGGGGTACGACAAGACTGCAACGCCACCCCGTTCCGGTGGGTAGCGGCTGGTGATCCGGCTGCGTGTGGTCGACCGCCGGGTGTCAGGGTGATGCGACAGCGTAGGCCAGTGGCGCGACGTGCGGACTCTGCGCACCGGCGGTAGCTGGTCGGCCACGGCGGGCCACAGCCCATCTTCGGGTACACACGGTCGGGCCGCATCTAGCGTGAGTTCTCAGCGCCGGGTCGATCGCCGTAGGGCGCGTGGCTGGGCATGTATGAGCCGCAGTCGACGTGCCGTCAGTCGCGAAGGCTGGATGTTGGTGGGCGCCCACGCGTGACGCTGCCGTGCGTCCTGGACTTTTCGGTCAACTCGGCGGTGTGCGACGCATGCTATGCGGGTTGGTTGTGGCCTAGCAGTTCGGCGCCGTGATGACGTACTGGCCGGGGCGGAAGCGGCAGCCTCGGCGGAGATGAGCGTGGGTCTGGCCTTCGTGCGCGACCACTCCCGCTGGGACGCGGGAGGCCCGGTTGTCGCGGTGGGTGGTCGCCGTCCCACAAGTGTGAGTGCGTACCTCCGCCGACTGTCGGACGCCGCGTAGCCTTGGCTGCGGCACGGCGGCAACCAAGATCGGGGTGACGTGACCTGCGTTTGGCTGTATTTACGGCAAGATTGTTGTCCAGATGTTCACTGAAGAATCGGCTCGAGCCGCCGTAGTAGGTGCCGCGCTGGTTTCAGGGCTTGCATCAGAGTCCGAGCCCGAGTCCGTGGAACTCATCCGGATGGGCTCGAACGGTGTGTTCCGGCTCGGAGCGAACGTTGTTGCACGTGTGGCACCGGATCTTGCTCTGCTTGCCAACGCGGATAAACAGATAGCGGCTGCGCGGTGGTTTAAGTCGGTCGGTCTGTCGGTCGCACCGGCGCTAGCGATCGAGCAACCTATTGCCGTTAACGGGTGCGTCGTTACTTTGTGGAAGTCTGTGTGTGATGGAGAGGTCTACGCGCCGATCGCTGAAGTTGCACGGCTGATTCGCGAGCTGCACCAGTTGATGGCGCCGGCTGGCCTCGAGCTGCCACAGTCGCATCCGTTCGGTGATTCGTCGATGCACCTGCCCTCCTACCAAGGACTGGATGTAGACGACGCCGAGTTCCTGAAGAAGCGGTATCGCTGGGCTCGCGAGAGCTTTGACAGCCTGCCGTTCGTACTGGAGCGCGGAGTCATCCATGGCGACGCGAACGTAGGCAACGTGCTGCTTGGCGACGACGGACGGGCCGTGCTCATCGACCTCGACTCCGTCTCAATCGGTCCGCGTGAGTACGACCTGATCCAGACGGCGATCTTCGCGGAGCGGTTCGGGTGGCACACCGACGAGGAGTACGCGACGTTCGTCGAGGTCTACGGCTGGGACATCATGCAGTGGGAGGGGTACGAGGATCTCGCTGCAATGCGGGAGATCTCGATGACGTCCTGGCTTGCGAAGAAGGCGGCCGGCAACGCGGCGGCGGCCAAGGAGGCCACGAAGCGGATCCATGCGATCCGGACCGGCGGTAGCCGTCGGGACTGGGGCGCTTACTGAGCGCCGCTCGGCGGCGTCCACAGGTGGTGTCCACGAACGGTGGATGCGAACTCGCGGACGACTGGGCTCGTGCGGTGGCGTAGTAAGCGTTCGCGGAACTCGCCGACGTAGCCCTGGCAGCGAGCGGACTGCAGGGCGTCGCCGGCGGAGAAGGCTTGCTCGGCGACGCGGACGCCCTCCTCGATGTCGCCGCGGTCGACGTGGGCGTCGGCGAGCACCATCGCGACGAAGAAGTTGCTGCGGATGCTCTCCTCCGGGGCGGCGCCGAGCGCCTGTGTCGCGTACTCGATGGCCTGATCGGGTCGGCCGAGATCGCGGTTGCAGTGGGCCATCTCGGCGGCCAGCTCGGACGCGTCGAAGTAGCTGATCCACTCCGGACCTTCGCCGTCAACGGCGCGTTCGAAGTGCTCGACAGCGCCGGTCATGGCGCGGTCGCAGTCGGCTGCATCCCCGGTCCGAGCGAGCGCGCGAGCCTCCATAGCGTAGAAGTGCGAGGTGAGGATCGGGACGCCGGCCGATTCGGTGCCCAGTCGTGCTGCCCTGGCCATGTGGGCCGACTCGCGGTACTTGCCGAGGAAGCTCGCCTGGTGCGACATCGCGTCGAGGATGCTCGCTGCGAGGAGGCGGTCGCCGCCGGCGTCGGCCAGGCCGAGAGCCTGGATGAAGTAGCGCTGCGCGAGTCCGTGGCGGCCTGAGTCGTAGGACATCCATGCCGCGAGCTGTGTTGCCTCCCCCGCGGCAACGAACAGCGCCTTGCGCACCTCGCTCTGTCCGTCGGCTCGGAGCAGCCGAGGCAGTTCGCCACGGAGGTAGTGCACCAGCGCCCCGCGTGCGTGGTCGCCGCCGAAGGATCCATCGAGCCGGTCGAACGTAGTTCGCATCGCACGAAGTCGCTCGACGTCAGCCAATCCAATCTTGCCTGGCTTCGCCTCGCCGAACGGCTTCTGCGAGCTGACCAACCACGCCAATGAGGCGTCGTTCCATGCGCTGGAGCTCGTCGGTGCCCGTCTGAGTGCCGACGCGTCGGCCAGATCCGCGACTAGCAGCTCGACGACGGTCGACACGCCCGTCTCTGGACGATCGGGGTACGCCAGCCCGAGATCGGACGAGGCGGTATCGGGCATCGCGAAGCCGAGCTCGTCCTCAGCGACTACACGGCCGAGATGGACGCCGAGGGCCTCGCGGATCGCGGCTCGGGTGGCGTCGTCTCGGGGGCGCGCGTTGGAGAGCCAGCGCGCGACGTACGTGTGCGAGTAGGTCTTTCCGCCTGCAGCGGTCGACACCTCGCGAGCGAAGCGCTTCCTGGAGAGATCGCCGTTGTCGTCGACGAAGCCGGCCTCGGTCATCAGCCTGACCAGCCGTTCGTTCGTCGGCACGCCACACACCCCCCCGTTCCGTGTGCCCGGTGCACAAGTGTGCTCCCTAGTGCGCCCTGTTCGTGGGCGTTCCAGAAATCCACTCTGGTTCCCGTGCCGCACGACAGACGAACGACCTACCGGGAGGAGCGGGAGATGCCAGTGCTACTACCGCTCGCCGGTCGACTTCTCCAGCGCCTCAACACGGCGGCGCAGGTCGACCAGCTCGCTGCGGATGGTGGCCAGCTCGTCCGGTGCCGGTTCGCCACCTCGGCCGCGGAGGACCGAGCCGAGGTGATCGGCGGGCCATCCGAGCGTGGTGGAGAGCGCCGCGAGCGTGCGGGGCTGGCGCTTCCGGGTGTTGAGCACGTGCACCAGCTCGCGGACGGTCGTCAGCGAGACGCCGGACCGAGCCGCAAGGTCGGTCATCGTCATGCCCTGTTCGTCGAGCCGGTCGCGCAGCGCCGTTGCGACGGCGGGCCAGTCCTGGTTCACGCACTCTCCAGCCTTCTGAGGTGCGCCGAGCGTAGCTAGAGCGCGATCCCGCGCGCACTTCACGCGCGGAACGCTGTTGACTAACTATCAATCTAAGCTCAATATGAGCGTTAAACTGGTAGCTGAGCGCAGGAGGGGAAGCGCGATGCATGACTTGCACACCCAGCCCACCGGACCGAACGAGGAGAGCTCCGTGACCACCGACCATGACCTGACGGTGGTGAGCCGGCCGGTCTTCTTCACCGCGGCCGAGACCGCCGAGATCGTGCGACTCGACGAGTCGACCCTGTACCGGCACCTGCGAGGTGGCACATTCCCCGGGCTCAAGATCGGCGGGCGCTACATCGTTCCGGGCGCGGTCCTCGACCGTCTCGTCGACGACGTGCTCGCGACCGGGCGCTGCGTCGACCTCGTCGGCTGGACGCGGCAGTGGCGCCACGAGCAGGCCGCGGCTATCGCACGGATCGCCGCCAGCACGGTTCAGATCGCCGGGGGCGCGCGATGAGCATCGGCGTCCTGATCTTCTTCGCGATCCTCGGCGCGTTCATCTGCGCGAAGGCGCGGGTGGCCGGGGGAGCGATCGTCTTCTCCCTCATCGCGCTCGTGCTGTTCATCAGCACGCCCATGGGTTCCGGCCTGCCCGGCGCGATCGGCGACATCCTGTCCAACGTCTCGAAGGCGTCGGAACCACTGACGGCGCCCGCCAACTCCAAGGCGTCGGGTTGAGCGGCGTCAGTCGCGACGGGCACGAGCACCCGATGGACCGCCTCCGGCGGGCGGCATGGGGCCCGGAGCTTCGCACGGCCCGCCTCCCCGTCAAGGGTCGCTGCGCGATCGCCTGCGGCGACGGCCTGCGGCCGCCCTGGACGGCGAGCCTCTCGGGCCGAGCCGGGCGCTCTTGCGGCGGCGGGGACAGCACCCGCCACCCACTGCCGGGCCCCACACCGTTGACGTCCCGATCACTCAGGAGCAGGCCATGACCAGCACGAACCCCGACTACGGAGGACGGGACTGGCGGAACTACGCCGCATGTCGCTGCTTCGACACTGAGCTGTTCTTCCCGATCCAGGACAGCGACGACGAGGCGCCCGCGCTCACCGAGCAGATCCGGAAGGCCAAGGCCGTCTGCGCCGCGTGCCCGGTGCGGCAGCGCTGCCTCGACGAGGCCCTGCGCCGGATGCCGTACGGGATCGCCGGCGGCCTCACCGCGCTCGAGCGGCAGCGGCTCCACCCCGACGTCCGGCCCGAGTTCGAGGGTCGGCTTCGCAGGCGGACCGGCAGCACGACCAGGGCCGAGAACCGGCAGGCCGGGATCAACGCGCTTCGGGCCGGCCACTCGGTCGACGAGGTGGCGGAGCACTGCCAGGTCTCGCACCGAACCGTCTGCCGCTGGCTCCGCGCGCAACCCAAGGCGGAGGGGAGTGCGGCGGCAACCGCAACTCCCCTCCAGATCTCACGATCAAACGCCCTGCTGAGGACACGAATCACGGAAGGACAACGAGTCTAGTGACTTCGCTGCACAACGACGAGCGCCCTGTCGCGATCATCCGCGCCACTGCAGCGGCGGACGCCTGGCGGTCCGCGACGCTCTCCCAGCGCGCGGCGACGCCCGATCACTCCGATTTCTACAACCTGACCGGCGAGGTCGTCGACACGCTGCAGGCGCTGTCCCATCTGTTCGCGGTGCTGCGGATCCAGATCGCCGGATACGGCGACCGACGCACGCTGAGGGACGACGAGCCCGGCCACGACCCAGCGGAGCGCCTGATCATGGCGTGTGGGCTGGCCGGCCTGCTCCAGCGCGATCTCGACGTCGCCGAGCAAGCCGCGCAGCGGTTCTGGTCCGAGATCGGCCACATCGCCGTCGAGGACCCGTCATGAGCGCCGCTGCCGCGTCCAGGAGCCGGGCTCTCCGCGAGCTCGCGGAGATCGGTGCAGCCATCTCGTGGCTGCACAGCCAGTCCATCAAGTCCGACGCGACCGGTTCCACAAGGTCCGCGGAAATCCAGGAGGCCCTGGCGCTGCTCTACGCGCGTGAGGCCGGGTGGTGGGCCGTTCTGCGACATCACGCACCCCGCGACCTCGCGCACATCTACCGCGTGGCAATGATCAAGGCGCGCTCGCTGAGTCGGGCACGTGCCGTGGACTGCGGTTGCTCGGCGCGTGAGTGGCGCCGCCTCGCCGCGACGGCGGCGGGCGGTGATGTCCGATGAACTCCCGGATCACTCTCTACGTGCTGCTGGGTGTGGTCGCCACTGCGGCCGCCGTGCTGTCGTTCTCCGCGCTGCGCGACCTTTCGCTGGTCTGCGGATTCGCCGCGCAGCTCGCGTGGCTGCTGCCGGTGGTCATCGACGCTGGAGCCGCAGCTGGATCCCTTGTCTGGTTGGGCGGCCAGGCCAATCAGGCCGCGCGTTCCTTCGCCCGCACGCTCGCTCTGGCACTGCTGACGATGTCGGTCGCGGCCAACGCGCTGGGCCACGGGCTGGAAGCGTTCCGGCTGGAGCCGGCGTGGTGGGTCGTCGTGATCGTCTCCGCTGTGGCGCCAGCCGTACTCGGCGCCGTGGTCCACCTGGCCGTTCTCGTCGGGCGCCCGCAGCAGGTCCACGAGTTCGACGAGCAGCCGATCCCGTACGAGCTCGCCGCCGAGGCCTACGCCGATGACTCGCTCGACGAGCACGGAGTGTCCCGCTTGTGGGATGCCGCGCCCCTGGTCGTCGAGGACGAGCGCACCGCCCAGCTCATCGCCGCCGGCGTCGGGCGACGTCGCCTGGCACGGGAGCTGGACATCACCGAGTACGAGGCCCGCCGCCTTCTCGACCGGGCGCGGCCGGCCACTTCTGCGGAGCCCCGTGAGGCCGCTCCCCACCTGAACGGATCACGAGCATGAACGTCTACGCCCTCGTCCTGACGACAATCCTCACCTTCGGCTCGCGCGTCGCCTGGCGCCGAGGCGCTCGCCCGATGGCGTTCGGCTGCGCCGCTGGCGCGACCTTGTTCGGCACCTCCTTCCTGCGGAGCACCAACCCGCTTGTGATCGTGGTGCTCCTGCTGTTCGCAGCGGCGTTCGTGTGGCACCGGTGGGCCCGTACTGCCGCGACCGTGACGCGGTGGGGCAGCGCGATCCGCCGGAAGTCCGGTGTCGCGTCCGGGCTCGACATCTTCCGTCACCGCGGCGCGGTCGCCATGCGCCGGCGCGCCGGAACCCTGCGGCCGTCACTCGCGCTCGAGGGGCGCAGCGACCGCTGGGCGCAGCTCGCGAAGCTGCCCGTCTCCGAGGTCGCGGTGAAGCTGTGCCGGGTCGGTGCCACGCAGGTCCTCGCGGCCGTCGAGGAAGTCGTGATCGTGTTCGGCGGGCCCCGCATGGGTAAGTCGCAGTGGCTCGCTGGTCAGATCGTCGATGCTCCGGGCGCCGTCATCGCCACGTCGACCCGGACCGACCTTCTGGACCAGGTCGGTCCGATGCGAGCCCGTCGCGGCCCGGTCTACGTCTTCAACCCGGTCGGGTTGGGCGGGCGCGAGTCCACGGTCACGTTCGACCCGCTCGTCGGCTGCGAGGATCCGGTGACGGCCAGCGAGCGAGCGACGGACATGCTCGCCGCGACCGGCCATGGTTACCACGGTGGCGGTGGCGACCGGGAGTTCTGGGACGACCAGGGCCGCCGGAACCTCGCCGCGCTCATGCACGCCGCGGCGCTCGCCGGTGACCTGACGATGGCCGACGTCCAGAAGTGGCTCTCTGACCTCCCACGCCACCAGGCCGAGATCATCGGGCTGCTGCACGACCACAGCCCCGAGCCGGCCTTCGAGTCGGCGGTCACCCAGTTCATTGAGACCAACGAGCGCACCCGCTCGTCGATCACGTCCACGATCGCGCCCGCCCTGGCCTGGATTACCCACGGCCCCGCGCGTGACGCGTCACTCCCGGTGCGGGAGGGCGGGCGCCCGCTCGACATCAGCCGGCTTCTCGCTGAGCGTGGGACGATCTTCATGCTCGGTGGCGAGGAGAACCAGGTCGCTCCGCTCGTCTGCGGGATGACCGGCTGGGTCGCCCGCGAGGCCCGCCGCCTCGCCGCGTTCTGCCCGGGCGGGCGCCTGGACCCGCCCCTGGCGCTCCGCCTCGACGAGGCAGCGCTGATCTGCCCCATCCCCCTGCACCAGTGGACGGCCGACATGGGTGGGCGTGGCGTGTCGATCGTCGCCTGCGTCCAGAGCCGGGCGCAGCTCGTCGACCGCTACGGCGACGCGAAGGCGAGCGCCATCATCAACAACTCGGGAGCCCGCGTGCTGTTCGGTGGCACGGGCGACCGCGACGACCTGAACTACTGGTCGACCCTCGCTGGCGAACGCGACGAGCCGATCGTCACCACAGATCTCAACGGCCGGGTCGCATCCCGCTCGACACGGCGGGTCCCGGTCCTCGCGCCTGCCCAGATCGCGACCCTTCCGCAAGGCCGCGTGGTGGTCTTCACCTCGACGATCCCGCCGGTGGTTGGCCGAGCCGAGCAGGCGTTCCGACGGTTCGACGTCCGCGCGCACCACGCGCCGGACGCGATCACCGTCCGAGCGCGCCTGGTGACGATGTTCGTCCTGCAGGTTGCTGGTCGGTGGGTGGGCCGTCAGGCCAGCGCGCTCGGGGCCGCCGCGGTCGGTCTGTGGCTCGGGCTGCAGTACATGACGGGCTTTTTCGCCAGCCTGTTGCCGGAGTGGGCTGCGCCAATCGAAGCCGGCGGGCTCGGCGTCGCGGCTGGCCTCTCGGTGGTGTCGCTGTGGCGCTACCCGGGCCGTGCGATCGCCGCCTGGTTGCTGGCCGTGCTCCGGGGACCGGTGTCGCGCTGGGTCGTCGCCCGCCGGACGGCGCTCCGCGCTCGCTTCACCGGCCTCGGACCGGCCGCTGCGGAGTACCGGCCGTTCTCGGTGCCTGAGCTGCCCGGCGACGACCAGCCCGGCCCGCTCGACCGCTCGTGACCGCGGCGGAGCCGGGCGACATATACCCGGCTCCGCCGCTCCACCCACTCCCACAGGAGGTGACCCATGCCCAACAACGACGATGACGCTCCGATCCCGTTCGTGCTGACCAATCGTCGCCTCGGTGCCTTCCGGCCCGACATCGCGCCGTCCGACGAGCGCGGGCTGGTCGGTGGCGAGGGCTCGGTCCTGTCGAGCGGTCCGACGATGTCTGCCGAGGACGCCGCGCAGGCGCTCGCCCGCGACGGGCGACCCCTCGACGACGCGCGGGCTGCGGTGCGCGGCTACCAGGACGCAGCTACCGAACCTCTGGGAACACCCGTCCACGCCTGGGGTCTCGACGAGGCCGATCTGGACGCCATCCGGGCCGATACCGCCGAGGGGACCCCCGTGGGCGCACCAGTGATCCCACTGCCTCGGACCAGCTCCGACCCGGTCGCCCGCTCCGGGCGTGACGTGGGCGAGGCCGAGCGCCGCGAGCAGCTCGCCCTCTGGCACGCCGATGACACGTCCGCTCCGGCGGACACTGAGACCCGAGGAGCCGAGCTGTGACCACCCCATCCGAACCAGCTGAGCTCACGAACGCCGTCGAGGCGCTCGGCCGCGCCCTGGAGCGGGCCTTCCGTCGGATCGAGTCGCTCGACCACAACGTGACCATGCTCGGGAAGCAGGTGGCTGCCCTCGTCGAGTCGGAGACCGACCCGGCACCAGTCGAGTCGGGCGATGTCGCCCCGCCCGGTGTGCGCTCGTGGCTCCTGGCTGACGACGCCGCTCAGGCCGAAGCCGACCTCGACGACCTCGCGACGTGGGTCTGGCGCGTCTACCTCTGGTTCCCCGACGCATTCCTGTCCTCCTGCTGGCTCTGGCACCCCGAGGTGATCGAGGAGCTGTGGTGGCTCCGCGTGGCGCACGCGGACGCGTACGGCGCCGAAACCGGCTCGTCGCTTCGGGTCGGCGACTGGCACGACCGGCAGCGTCCGGGCGTCGCGCGGCGGGTGCGCGGGGTGCTCGCGAAGTGCGATCTCGGTCGCCACGTCGCCACCAACGGCCGTCCGGTCGAGGTGCTTCCGCCCGGGCCGCCGGCCCTCGCACAGCACGCCGGGTTGGTCGCCGCCGTGTGGGTCGCCGGAGCCGATCTCGACGCCCTCCGGGCCGCCGGCCCGGAGCCGACCGAAGAGCAGCGCGCCGAAGCCACGGCGTACCAGCAGGCCCTCTTCCGGGACCGCCGATGAGCACCAACCGCAAGAGCAACCGCACCACCAAGAGACACCGCAGAACCGAACGACACCACCTCATCAACCCGTCCACACGCTCATCACGCCATCTCCGAACACCACCTCCAGCACTCCCGAGATATCTCCACGCACCACTCACCAGCACGACAACAACCAAGATCCACAAGCCGAGCACACCGAGGCATCACGATCAGAGGGGGATCGGTACGGGCCCTGGCGGGCCCTGCCGATCGGCACTCCTCCGGTCGCTCACCATGATCATCTGCGAGGGGGCACCGTGTTGAGCATCGCGACCGGACACGACGTCCGGTACCTGACCAAGGCGGTCGCGCAGGCGCGCGAGGGCTACTACACCGGGGCAGTCGCGACCGGCGAGCCGCCGGGGCTCTGGTGGGGCGCTGGAGCCGAGGCGCTCGGCCTGAGCGGTGAGGTCGACGCCGACCTGATGGAGGCGATCTACACGAACCTGCTCGACCCACGGGACCCTGCAGCGCACGCACGCTCGACATGGGGCGACGCCGCGGCGCTCGGTGCCCGCCACCGCAAGTACCGCAGCGCGGAGGACATCTACAAGGCACTCGTTGCTGCGGAGCCCTCCGCCGGCGCGGAACGACGGTCCGAGCTCCTCGCTCAGGCAGAACGGTCCGCGCGCCAAGCCGTGTCGTTCATCGACCTGACGTTCTCCGCGCCCAAGAGCGTCACCGTGCTCGGCGTCTCCTTCGAACGGGCCGCGAACGACGCGCTCGCGGCCGGCGACGCCGAAGCCGCGGAGGCGTGGTCAGCACACGCCAAGGCCGTCGAGGACGCGGTGATGGCCGGCGCGACTGCGGCGCTGGAGTACATGCAGACCAACGCCGGCTTCTCGCGCGTCGGCCACCACGGCGGCGGGTCTGGTCGCTGGATCGACGCGGCGAACTTCGTTGCCGCCCGGTTCCTGCAGCACGACTCCCGCGACAAGGACCCGCAGCTGCACGTTCACCAGGCGATCCTGAATCGCATCCTGTGTTCGGACGGGGTGTGGCGCACGCTCGACACCCGGGCGATCCACACGTTGCGGGCCGCCGCGGCTGCGGTCGCCGAGCGTGTGATGGAGGCCCACCTGACCCGGTCGCTCGGCGTCGAGTTCGCAACGCGCCCGGACGGGAAGGCCCGGGAGATCCTCGGCATCCCACAGCGGGTGATGGACCTGTTCTCGTCACGCCGACGAGCAGTCACCGCCAAGACCGCCGAGATCCTGAATGCCTACCGGGACGCCAACGGGCGCGAGCCGACGTCGGCGGAACGGTTCTTCATCGCCCAGCAGGCCACGCTCGCCACCCGGGCGGGCAAGTCCCACGACGGCGAGTCCCGCGACGAGCAGATCGCGCGCTGGTCGTCGCAGTGCCACGACGTCCTCGTCGGCGGGTTGACCAGCCTCGCGAACGACGTGCTCGCCCGCGCCCAAGCGGCGGGCGAGGCAGCTGACTGGTCGTCGCGCGACGTCGTCGAGCGTGCGCTGGCCACGGTCTCGGACTCGAAACAGGCCTGGACCCGGTCGGCGCTCATCCGGGCCGTGTCGGACGCGCTACCGGGCAACCTGAGGATCGCGCCGGAGGACGTCGAGGCGCTCCTGGAAGGGCTGGCCGACACCGCGCTCGAGCAGTCGGTGCCCGTTACCGTTCGGGAGAGCACGACGAACCTGCCGGCGTCGGAGCTGCTCGCGAACGGTCAGTCGCCGTACGCGTCGCCGACCGGGACGCTCTACACCACGGAGGGCCGCTACATGGCCGAGCATGCCATCCGAGCGGCAGCGGTCGTTCGCGGCGCGGCGACCCTCCCACGCGAGGTGGCCGACCGGCTCGTCCAGCGCTACGCCGAGTCCGGGGTAACGCTCGGCACCGACCAGGCAGCCACGCTGCGCGGCGTACTGACGTCCGGGGCCCGGGTCGAGGTGCTCATGGCGGCCGCCGGCACAGGCAAGTCGTTCGTCGTCGGGGCGATCGCCGACGCCTGGCGCAACGGCGACCCGGATACGCCCGCCGATCCCGAAGCGGGCGCCACCGGGACAGGACGGCGAGTGTTCGGGCTCGCGCCCTACCAGGTGGCCGCCGACGTGCTGGCCGCCGAAGGGCTCGACGCGCGCAACGTCGCGTCCTGGCTCGCTGCCCAGCGCCGGCTCGACAGCCCGCAGCCGGGCGGCTCCGGTGGCGAGAGCCCGTCCGTGCTGCCCGGTGGCGACGAGGCGTGGCGGCTGAGGCGCGACGACCTGGTGGTGGTCGACGAGGCCGGTACCGCCGACTCCGACACGCTCGCGGAGATCAGCGCGCGATGCGAACGCGCCGGGGCGAAGGTGCTGCTCGTGGGCGACCCGAAACAGCTCACCGCGATCGGGCCCGGTGGCGCGCTGGCCGACGTCGTCGAGCACGGCATCGTGCACCACCTCGCCGAGGTGCGCCGGTTCACCAACGACTGGGAAGGCCCGGCGTCCCTACGACTGCGCGACGGGGACGCGACCGCTCTCGACGAGTACGCCAGGCACGGCCGGATCCGTGACGGGGGCACCGTCGAGCAGGCCGAAGCAGCAGCGGCCCGTGCCTACTTGGCCGATTCGCTCGACGGCAAGCAGTCGCTGCTCCTGGTCGGGACGAACGCCGCCGCGGCCCGCGTCTCCTCGGAGCTGCGGGCCGAGATGGTCTCGCTCGGGCACGTCGAGGAGCACGGCGTCGAGCTAGGTATCCGCGACTGGGAAGGAGTGACCGCCGGCGTCGGCGACCTCGTCGAGGCCCGCTCGCTGGCCTGGCACCTGCGCCGGTTCGAGGACAACACAGCCGCGCCGATCACCCGCCAGACCTACCGCGTCACCGCGCTCCGGCCAGACGGCGGGCTCACTGTCGCCCCGATCGTCGAGCGCCGCCGCGACGCGGCGGACGAAGGCGAGTGGAACGCGTGGGGCGAGCGGCTCGGCACGCCGATGCAGCTCCCGGCGTCCTACGTGCGCGAACACCTCTCGCTCGGCTATGCGAGCACCCGCGACAGCGCGCAGGGCCGCACCGTCGACACCTCACACGGCATCACCAGTTCGGGCGCGACCGCCGCAGGCGTGTACGTGCCGGGAACCCGTGGACGGGAGTCGAACACCTTCTATGTGGTCACACGCGCTGTGGCTGAGGACGCCGACACGGGTGAGTCGAACACCGCCTCGATCCGGTCACCGCAGGCGGTGCTCGCCGACGCGCTGACGGCTGAGCACGAGGAGCGGACGGCGCTGGCGCAGCGGGAGCAGGCCGAGATTGACGCCCGCTCCACGATGACCCACGTCGACCGGCTGATCGACGTCGTGGCCCAGCACGTCACCGCCGGACGGCTCACGGCCACGCTCGACCGCCTGACCGTCGAAGGAGCCCTGACACCGCGGGACCGCGCGGCGATCTCGGCGGACGATGCGTTCGGCTCGCTCGAGCGCCTGCTCCGGACGGCCGAGCTGGCCGGCCACGACGCCGAAGCTGTGCTCGCGGCGGCCGTGGCCGACGACCGCGGGCTCATGTCGGCGGCATCGCCCGCGCAGGTGCTGCACCACCGCATCACCCACAGCCTGCACGGTCGCCTTACGCCGAACCTGACTGATCTAGCCGAACTGGTCCCGGCTGATGTCCCAGAGGAGTGGCGGCGGTGGCTGCAGGATCGTGTGGACGCTGCGACCGAGCGTCGTCACGAGCTGGGCGCCGAGACCGCCGAGCAGGCGCCGCAGTGGGCGGTCGAGGCGCTGGGGCCGGTGCCGGACAGCGGCGTCGACGTGCTCGCGCGCCAGGAATGGGAGCGCCGGGCGGGCTGGGCCGCCGCCTACCGGGAGCTGGTCGGCTACGACCACGACCGCGACCCGCTGGGCGACGCACCGGCGCCCGCGATGGCCGAGAAGGCGGCGCTGTTCCGCGCGGCGCACCGCGAGCTCGGCCTGCTCCACGCGACCGACGAGGAAGCGAGCATGTCCGACGGGCAGCTCCGCGCCCGCGTCCGCGCCTACGAGCGGGAGGAGCGGTGGGCGCCTCGGTTTGTCGGCGCCGAACTCGACGCCACGCATGAGGCGCTCGACCAGGCGCGGGCCGACGCGACGATCTGGCGCAGCCGAGCCGACGCGCCCGGCACATCGATGGAGGACGCCGCTCAGCTCCGGGAATCCGCCCGCGAGGCCGAGCAGCGAGCGGCGGAGCTGTCCGAGCGGCTGAGCCAGCTCGACGAGGTCGACGACGCCCGCGGCACATGGTTCGCCCACTCGGCCAAGTCCCGCGAGATCCATGACCGTGCCCGTGCCGAGCTGCGGGCGCGAGGGGTCGATCCGGACGACCCCGACGACCGGGTGACGGCTCAGGAGTGGCTGGAGGCCCACCGCGCCGAGCAGCTCGACGGCGACACGACACGCGAGGTCCGCGACGAGTACGACCTGCACCCGAACGACGTCGTGGAGCACGAGCCAGTCGAGCGCAGCGCCGACGACACGATCTCGGGACCCGAGCCCGACATCCGAGAGACCGCGACGCCCGACCCGCTGGAGAAGCAACATCCTGCCCAGCGTCGTCGGGTCCCACCGGCCGACGAGACCGCCGAGGCGGTTGCGGGAGCGCAGGCCGCACTTGTCGAGATAAGGCAACGGCGAGAGGCAGAGGAGGCCCGAGCCGCGCTCGAAGCGGAAGAGGAGGCACGCCGCCACGACCTGAGCCGCTGGGACGACTCGTCGTCGGACGAGTTCGAGCGCGCTGTTGAGGAGCCAGCGCTGGAGCGATAAGCCGCAGGAGGTGGGCTGGCTACGAGTTCTGCTCGTGGCCGGCCTTCACCTCACGCGCGGCCGCAGCGTCGACCTGCGCCCGGACGTGTCGCCACCAGTGCAGCGCCTCCGCCCGCGCCTGCTCCTGCGACGCACGCTCGGCGGCATGCCAGGCCTCATCCGGCTGCCCTCCGCGGAGCGGCGCGTCCAGATGCGGCCGCTCAGGCGGGATCCCGGCCGCGCGCTGCCACGAGGTGTAGATCGGAAAGTCCTCGCGCACGCCGAGCAGCCACGACAGCGTCCGCCACACGCCGTACGCGAACTCCGTGTTGTCCTCGACCTGCGCCGGCCGTGGCTCGACACGAAGCGAGCGCCAGTCGTCCACAGATGGCGGCGCCTGACCAGCTGCCATCGACAGCGCTACCCAGCTCTCGGCACGAGCCTCGTCGAGGCTGACGCCGGCACACCACCACTCGGTCGGGGAAGCGTCCGACCTGTTCGGCGGGTAGCTACCCCGAGTTGGACGCTCCGCGGACGTCGCCCACGTAATCGGCGAGACCTCGCCGTGAGTCAGCCAGACAAGGCCCGCTGACACCCCGACCTCGCGTCGGGTGACTCGGTACGGGCCGAGCTCTATGCTGTCAACGGTCATCGAGAACTCCGGGTGGATGGAAAGTTGATCTCCGGGCTGGCGGACAGCAGATCTCCGGGCTGGTGGACATGAGTTGCCCGGGCGATGGTCAGTTCAAGGGGATCACTCCCTTCC
>Ga0209963_1000497_pt1 | contig 56095 bp, 44 predicted proteins | sample ThiBio_1000_biof_2_FD_183957 | JGI IMG/M metagenome (GOLD analysis project Ga0209963, IMG submission 183957) | Wastewater bioreactor microbial communities from Cape Town, South Africa - Thiocy_cont_1000_biof (SPAdes) | ecosystem: Engineered > Bioreactor > Thiocyanate-remediating >...
AACGTGCTTGGCCAGATCAAGGCCTATAATCAGTGCAGGCATCAAGGTTACTCCCTTCGAGTGAATCCTGATGTCTACCTTGCCACATGCGCTGGCTTGGCTGCCGACGCCATCCACACCTTCATCTCCGACGACGCCTGCCTGGCAAGAGCTTTTCTTCGTTTTGGCTCGATGGTCGGTTGCGGTCATCTCTCCGGCCTCTTCACGCGGTTCGATGACCGCCGGCCTTAATGGCAAGTCCGCTGGCTCGGTCCCAATAACAGTGTCGCACGCGCGGTGCTTGCATAGGTTCGGGTTTTCCAAGTCGTCGGACATGCGACCCGTAGCCATTACGTCGTTTCTGCCCCGCCATTCCGTTGAGGTGGTTTGCTCCGGTTATATCGACCGATAGGATCAGGAGACCGTCACGGCGCCACCCCTGCTGATCGGTCCACTCGGGCATACAGAGGATAGACGCCCGCTTGCATCCGCTGACGATCCAGTTCAACGATATATCATGTACATATCACGTAATCATTGTGCACATATAGACACAAACCTAAGACGCAAAACATTTGCGGCGTCGCGGCATCATTGCCGTATTACATTGTGATAAACTGCGCTCATCAAAACGTGAAGTTGTATTTTGCGATTTAGCTTGAACAAACGACAGCGTTCAAAGAACTATCCTCACCATATCTTTCGATTGAATCCGGATCATATGAATCTCTCGCGATCGCGATTGGCCATGCAGGCTTGATTGGTTTCGTTGGGTGGGGTGTCCACATGAGCCAAAGGCTGGTTAGGGCGTTTATCGAATTCTTCAAAGCCGGATCGCATTGGCGCGCCTGCCTTAGGCACAATACTAGTTGATAGCTGTGCTGCTCTTGTGGCGGCTGCTTAGTTTTGGCACTGGAAGGTCTATTCGCTCTATCGATCAATCGGCGACCGAGTAGCGGACCATACGTACGTTTCCTTTTCCTACCAACTTCAACACCCATTCAGACGACAGCTCTGTTGGAAAGCTGATCCTTTGGCTTCGTTGCCGCCGGAGCTGTGAGCATGTGCGCAAACCGTCCATCGTCAGACCCGTTGGGCAGTTCTGATTATGGCCGGTTGGATAGGCTTCTTTTTGGCACTCTTAAGCACGATCTTCATTCATCAAAGTCAAGCACAAGGGCTGACGCAGATGAGCAACGTTTTGCCTTGACCGGAACTGTATCAGTTTCACGGATTCCCGAAGGTCTCTTTGCCGGACCGTATATGCTTTCGCAAGCCATGTTGACTACGTTGCCTCATTGAAACAAAAGCGCGTGGAGAATATCCGAAAGCAGATGTTGCGGTGTGGTTGCGCAGGCGTGTCTTGGACGCTTTTTGTCATTATGTTTGGCAGCAGACGTCATCCATGAGTAGAGCAATTGCCTTCGTGGGAACGGTAAATGGATCGATCTTTGCCGAAGGACTCTCTTTCGGGCCCCTTGTCTCGGGAAGGGTGGTTGCTCGCCCGGATGGAGAAATTAATTCAGTTGCCTCTGTCGGTATGCAAGTGGGAGCTGGAATTGGTTTCCCCTTTGTAGAGGGCGGCGTTCGAGTTCCGATATTCGAGGACAGAATATGAAGCCGCAGAGCAAGGCGTACGTTTTGCGCTCGATAATAGCTTTGCCTGTCGCGATTGGGCTCGCGTTTCTGCTTGAGCGGCCACTTTCTGCCTTCTTCCAGGCGGTCGGCATTAACATCGAGAACGCATCTTTCTTGATGCTTTCTAGGAAAAGCTACCAGTTTTTTGCACAGCGCAGCCTTGCCGACCAGACATCGATTCTTGATTTTTACATATTAGAAATGTTCATTTGGTTGGCTCTAATCCTGTGTGTCGTACATGTTGTTGCGACTCTCACCTCCACAAATTCTGTTAATAGTTATCTCGAAAAGCTCCAGGAGATTCGAGATCAGCGTCGATCGCAAAAGAAGCTGTTTGTTGTGCTTCTGGGCGGTGGCCTCACTGGTATGATCGTCGCTGAAAACTTTAGTTTGGCGTATCAAGCTGATCTGGCTCGTTTTGCAATGGAGACATCTCCACGTGTCTACATTGCCTTGAGCGCTATCTTATTTTGTTGGTCCGCGACCTTCTTCAGCGAAGGACTGTTGTTCCTTTGCTATTTCTTCACCCTCAGAGAGGCGCCGAGGCCGTAAACATCCAAACATTGGAAAGGGCGTCACATGTCTGAGCAGCAAGTTGGAAGTGAGCCATCGTTTGGTCCGTTTGACGCTGGTTTGCAAATGACTGCGAGCTTTTACGACGGAGCCTTTGCGTACATCAGAAGTGTAAATCCCGCCGGGGCAGGCGTGATCGATAATGCGTCGTCTATATTCGGCTATTCGTTTCTTGGCGGCAGCGCCGCAATGATCAAGCGCACGGGGCTGCCTGTTCGCCCTGCGGACAGCGCTTGCTCTGCATATGCCCTCTCGACTAACCTCTGTTCTTCCCCTGGGGGAGTGAACAAAGAAGATGGTGTTCGTTCTTTCATCGATCGTCGTGCTCAGCACTACGCCTGTCTTCGCGGCAACGATCTTTCCCGAAAAGCCGCCGGATGAGCAAATCGGAGAGACCCAAATGGTCGCCTATCGATCCAAATGGTGTGAGGCTCGCTATCATAACTCTCCGTTCGCGGTCGCAACGAGGCTACATGGAAAGGGCGTCGTTCTGGTTGGTTGCTTTTCAGAAAGCGGCGCGGCGGCCAAATAGCGTTTCGAAAGCATGGGCGAACGCAGGGCGCAATAGCTGAGCGTTGCATGACGGGACCCTGCGATCGACCCAATTCATTTCGTATGGTGAGTGAGCGATCCGCCTCGTATTCTATCGTTTCGGAGGGTGGAAGGTGAGCAAGTTCACGGCGTTATTGGCGCTACTGACGTTAATTGTTGGTGTCAATATTTCAGCAACCGGACGCGCCTCGGCCGAGGGATGCCAAGACCTTCAGTTTTTTCCCGGCAAAGACGGTCTCCTTCTGACGGGCATCGCACCGGCGGAAGGCGTGACCTGTTATAGGCTGGCTACCGAGATCGGCCAGGAGTTCACGCTGAAAATCCTCGGCGGAGACAATACCGTCTTCTCGATCCTCGATGTTGCGGATGCTCAAGATCGCTTCACATTCACCGCGCAGAGGACGGACTATGAGGTAAGAGTCGGCCAACTGATGCGGTCGGCCGGACCGGAGAATTTCCGCATCTCGATCCAACGACGCAGGGGTGAACAAGCGGCCCAGGCGACCGCGCCGGATGCGGCCCGGCAACTCGGCACGCCCATGCAGGCCGGAACAGTAACCAAAGTCGCAGGCTCGGCTGCGGCTGTCGGTCAGCCCTTCCGCGATTGCGCGAACTGCCCCGAGATGATGCCGCTGCCTCTTGGCTCCTTCATGATGGGCGCGAGCCCGAAGGAGGTACAGCAACTCAAATACGCAGATTGGTCCGTTCCGCAGCACAGGGTCACGATCGGCTATCCTTTCGCCATCGGCCGCTTCGAGGTCACGGTCGATGAGTTCGGAGCCTATGTGAAGGAAACCGGAGCGCATGTGGGCGGCAAGTGCGGCATACGGGTGATGGAAAGCGGCCCCCATGCGTTCAAATACACCGGCACGCCCGTCCCCGGCGGGGACAAGACCAAATCCGCGCCTTACGTGATCTATATCGGCGACGGTTCCTATGCGCAGCCGGGGCTGCCCGTGACCGGCAGGCAACCGGCTGTCTGCGTATCCCGCAATGAGATGAAGGGCTATCTCGACTGGCTGAGCACGAAAACTGGCAAGCACTATCGTCTGCCCACGGAGGCGGAGTGGGAATATGCCTACCGCGCCGGAACAGAAACATTCAGCTTTTGGGGGAACGATTTCAAGAGCACCTGCGACTATGCCAATTTTGCGGATCGCAAATCCGGCTATCAGGCCGCTCTCGCGGCAGCTTGCGCGGAAAAGATACATCCAGACTGGACGGCCGAGGTCGGCTCCTACAAGCCCAATCCTTGGGGCCTCTACGATATGGGCGGTAACGCACAAGAGACGGTCGAGGATTGTTTCCACAAGAGCTATCAGGGTGCACCTCCCGATGGCTCGCCGTGGAACGAAGCCGACTGCGTCGTCTTCGTCGCGCGCAGCGGCGACTATGAATTGACGCAGCTTTCGATGCGCGCGTCCGAGCGGCTGATCTTTGGTTACGACCGCGAGGGCAACGACGGCATGTGGAGCCCGCAGGAAAGTTCGGATGAACGCTTCAATGTCATGGGCTTTCGCGTAGCGGTCTCGCTCGACGGCACGGGCTGGGACAAGACAACGCGCGCCAGCCAGAACGAGCAGCCCTCGAACGTGAGGCAAGTGGCTGCCGAATTGCCGATGGCAACCACGGACGCGCAATATCAACATTTGCCTGCTGCGGTCAGGGCGTATGCTGAGACTGTCCGCAACAGTTGCAAGGAGTATAATTCGGAGGGAGTGCCCACTGATCGCATGGCGGGCATCACCTCGGTGACGCTCGACCACGGCCGCCCGGCGCTGATCCTGGACAATGAAACTCTCTGCGCCGACCATTACACTGGCGCGAATTGCAGCAATCGCGGCTGCGACGCCGTCATCATGATTCAGGGAGACGGTGCAGGGTGGAAAGAAATCTTCCACGAGCATCTCTATGAAAAAACCTTCAATATCAGCGCAGATAAAAAGCTGACATCGATTACTGCCCGTATCTACGCGGGCGATCCGCATTGCGCACCCCGTCGGGGCAGCAAGCTCATGTCCAGCGATTCCTGCGCCGTCGAGATTCGCTATCGGAATAATGACTGGATTTGGCGAAAAACCTCCGGCCTTCGTCAAGGTTCTGCTGATGCCCCACCGCGGTCTTCGCAACAATCGGCGAGCGCAGCAGCCTCGCCTCCGGCCGAATGGCCGGTCTTCGTGTCTCACGACCCCGAGCGGGTGAGTACTCAGCATAAAGCGACGGCGGGTCGTGCCTTCTTGACGATGGCGTGCAACACGGCGCTTGGCCCTGGCACAGGAGCCTCCCTCTATGACTACAAGGGAAACGCGCTGGAGAGAGCCGACGGCGTGGACCGGCCGGGCAGGCTGATCGTGACGCTGCAAGACGGGAGAACGATTCCTTTTCTCACAAGCATACGCTACTACGCGCCGGATAAGGCGTGGATCGTCGCCGAAGCCCTGCCGGCCGCATTTCTCGACGTGTTGCCGGGCAGTGCCTCTCTCAGCATCGAGAACTCGCGCGCTGAAAAAGCCGTGGATTTCGATCTCAGAGGCTCGGAGAATTTCGGCCGCAAAGCGCTGGAAGTCTGCGCAGGACGCAGTCAGGTGGCGCCTGTACCTGACCCGCACGCCCCCTCGGGCACGAAGGCTGGACAGTGCGAGGGTCTCTATACTTATTTCAACGTCAATGACACGAGCCATCTCGTGCCGATTATGGACAGGCGGATCGATCGTCGAGAAATCGACAACAACCCGGAGAATGCATCCTGGTATGATGTCGCCTGTGACACGGCGGGGCGGCCGACCATAGTCAAACGCTATGCCTTCAATCGGCTGGAATACACGAATAGCTACGAATACGTGAGAACATCCACCTATCTCGCCAAGATTACGACACGAAACCCGGACGACTCCATCCGTTCAATCACGCTCATAAGCCGCAACGGACACAACCAACCTGCTCGTGTTGAGATTGTCTCTGCGGCCGGAAAGATCGAACGATTCGGTGAATACAAATATTCCGATGATCGTCAGATATTTCGGATCGTCAATGCCCTGACCGGCGCGCAGATATTCGAGGTGGAGAAACAGCACTTCCCGGACGGCCGGCTTCGCTTCGCCAAATGGCATTATCCGAAACAAGGTTACGACTACTTATATGACCACGACACCGATCTCGTCGCAGATCAAACCAAGTTCAATGATACCGGGCCATTTGAGAAAACACAGTACGAATATGATACGTTCGGAAACACGCTCAAGCGCACGGGACGTTGCTTCGCTCCTCAGTGCGACACGCTTCAGACCGAGGGTTTCTTCACATTCGGGCTACTGACGAAAGAGACTGCTCTCAAGAAGACGGGTGAGCGGCTCTCCTGGGCAAACGAATACAATCAGGCGAGGCGTCTGGTGACGTCAACACTCGCCGTCAACGACCGCTTCGCGGTCAAATTCGTCGTTGAGATGAGCGGCGATACGGTTGTCAGAACCGTCGCTTATGCGCCGGATCAGCGCGTGCTGTTTATCTATCACGATCGTGCTGTTGTTTACATTAACCGCAACGGATCGCCAGTCGATGGTGGCCGCTTCGAGCGGGTCAGCGGCGTGGATGCATGGTAGCGATATGACTGGCAAGAAAAGACTGTCGCTTTGCGTTGCGTGGTAAACGTCGAGAAGGACGTATGCTGGCGAGAACTTCGACAGCCTCGATCGCCGTGGGCTACCTGTTTCGAGTGCTTGCGCTACACCGAAACTCTTCTTGATAGCCAGTGGGCGCAAGCGAGGGAAACGTTCGATGCGTAAATTGGCATTTGCTCTCGTGCCGTTGTTGTCCATGGCATCCTATTTTCCGGCGCTGGCTCAGGCACCGATCCAAGGTACTTGGCAAGGCCAATACATCTGCGGTGGCATCCCATATGCGCTCACACTCACGGTGTCCGGTGCTGATCAGACGCACATCGCGGCGCGGGCGACGGTTCGGCCTACCACAGGAACCACCGGCGCCGAATTTGAGATGACAGGGGTTGTCGATTCCAATGGGCTGTTCGAGTTGCGGCCAACACGACAGCTCAAGCGCTTTCCCGGCTTTCGCCCGGCCGGATATCGCGGCCAACTCTCATCGGACAAGCGAAAGGCCAATGCCTCCGTAATTTTTCCTGGCTGCGCTGAATTTTCCCTTCAGCAGACCGTGCAAGGAGCAGCAGTTACACAACAAGCTCCCCCACGCCTCGCGGCATCGAGGCCACCCGCGCCGGCCGCCCCACCGCGTTCGGAACTCCCCGGACCTATGACGGTGGCAACTCCGCGAGCGCCTGTCGCGGCGGCGCCCGTTGCATCTATGGCCCCGGCGCTGGAAGGCTCCGCCGATGTCATTTGCCAAGCCGAAAGCGACAACCAGACTTTGGCGCGATGCCTATGGGCGATCATCAAAGCTAACCCGGACCCGACCCGGCAATCCGTTGTGGGGTTCGGCACCGCACAGCTCATTGGAGCCAAAATATTCAAGGATGTCATACAGCAATATTCCGTCCCCTGTAGCGAGATGTCCCGTGATTTGACCACCGTTCTTGATGCAATTAAACGAGTCACGCGGAGCACACTGCGTTACGAGCCTAAAACGTGCGGCGAAATTGCGGGGCTTTTCCGCGCAATTTCCACCATCGACCCTCAATGGGCTGGCTGCCCGAATACAGATTATTCGATGAACCAGTTCGAAACGTGCATTCGCACGTTTCTGGACCGCGATGTTGAACCAGCGTTGCGTTACATGTTCTCGCAACTCACCGACAACCCAGACATGGCAGTGCCGGCACTCAAATTCACGCTTATGCGGACCAAATTGGACGATGCGCTGAAGGCTGCCGCCGAGTCGAAAGCGGCTCAGCGCCGGACAATCGCTTCCGACGCGGAGAACTGCCGCAAGTTCAATCCGAGTGCCTCCATGCTCCTCATTAGCCAGAGCTACGGCGTGCTTGCCACCGGGGCGATGGATGGTTCATCAAGCGATCGGTTTGCCGCTCTTCAGCAACGGCAGCACCAAGTCACCTGTCATGACATTATCGATCTGGCGGACACCCTGGAAGTTGCCGATCCGGGCACGCCTCCGGCCGTTGTGGCGGAAAAGAAATGCCGACGTGAAGCCGCGACAATCTACGAACCTGGAAGCAAGGGCGCAGGAGTTCCATGGGATCGGATCGACTCCGGGCGAGCTATAAAGTCGTGCGAAGAAGCCGTCAGATATTCGCCCGATGATCGCGTCATCAAATTAATGATGGCGCGAGCGTTGATCGTAAGCAGGCGCACGGACGAAGGAATAAAGATACTGCAGGATGAGGCCGCTCTCGGGAATCCTGTCGCCATGATGCTGATGCATGATTTATTTGCGGATGGTAGGGGACAGTTAGTCGATAAAGCGGTCGCCGCCAGTTGGGTCGCCACGGCAGCTCAAACTGGAAATGCAATCGCGCAAGGCATGCTCGGAACGCTGTATTTTACCGGCGATGGCATAAAAAAGGATTCGCAGCTCGCCGCGGAGTGGCTGAACAAAGCGGGTGACAGCAGACTTCCCGCAGCGACCACGTTGTTGGGGGTGTTGTACTACACCGGTGAAGGTGTTGGGCGCGATGATGTACGCGCGGTTAAACTCTTTGACTCGGCGCAAAATTTCGATTGCATGGCATTTCTTTATTACACACGAGCTCTCGAAGAGGGTCGCGGTGGATTGTCAAACCAAGGAGAAACTATCTACCTTGAATTGAAGGGTCGGTATGGCCGCGTGCCCGTCAATCCGAACTGTTCGCCAGAAATGACGGAGTTTGCAAATCGCCGTCGAGAAGAGGTAACCCTTAAAGGAGGCGTCGGTCCTGCACGCCCCGGTGACAAAGATTACAATCCTGGCGGAGGTTTTCCCGCGTGCGACGAAAGCGATAAGGTCAAGATATTATACTGTGGAATGGCGGCCTCGGTTCGACACTTCGCGCAGTTCCAGGTATTTTCGGATTTCCTCGATAAGTCTGGACTTATTTCAAAGCAGCAGCAGCTAAGCGTGGCAAAGAGCGTCGAAGAGAATTGGGACAGGCATCAGAAGGCGTTGGAAAGAGACTGTCAGCAGAAAGGGTTTACCGGCGTAAGCCCGTCGGGGCTTTGTTACTAACGTTCGGTGATTATGCGACACCGTTCCGGCCAGTAGGGCGGGAGTTCAGCCCGCCATCAAAGCAGGCGCTCAGAGACTTGAGGATCGCGATTGAAAATTATAGAGGCCCTGCAATGATATAGCCGTGCCCAGTTTCATCCTTTCGGGTGCGCCAGCTTTCTCCAATATAATCATATAATTACGTGACATCATCTCACGAGCGGTCAGGAACGAGATCGGAGTTGCAACCACATTGCAACCACGATGCCCACTGACTATTCCTGCGGCACCCGGGTTGCTACTGGTCCGAAGCACTCATGACGTTGACGTCTCTGCGAAGTGCCGCGCTTCATCGGCCTGCGTGGCGTGACGACCTGCGAGGCGGCGTTAGCAACGTACAAAGCGCGCAACGTCATCGTTCAAGACAAGGTCATGGGTTGCCGCGTCGGCCAACATCATGGCTCGATGTCAAATTCGTCCGGAAAGTTGACGGGCGCATAGTCAGACGTCTGCGCCTTGCGATCGACAACGGACTGGTGGATGCGAGGTTTGACGGACGGATCGGCTAAAACTCTTGGCTCCCCATCGGGAATGTAAAACCCGAGAAGTTCGCGACGCTCCCATTCCTTCCACTTCGCGGATTTCGGCAGCCACTCCAGAATTTTCCAGGCTGATGTCAGCGAATCGTGCAGCGGCCCTTGCGCATCCGGCGCGACATAGACGTGTCGCCCACCCTCGCGTGGCCGGCCGAGCACGAGGTGGTTTTTCATCGCGGTGTTGATCTTCAGTCCGTGGGCGACCGCCTCATCGATCATCCATACCAGGAGGAATTTGGAGAGGCCGCTTTCGGTTTCGGGGTAGCCGCCGCCGACGTCGGCATGGACGCCCGCAAACCATACCTGCTTGATGTCCTGGGCCTGAGGCGGCGCGGATGAATCGAAACGATTAGCGACGAACGGTTGCGGCGCGGTCCAGCGGTTCAGGCGGAACATGCGACGGCGTTCGTCGATCGCCATCGCGTGGCGGAAGACTTCGACGCTCGGATTGACGCGCGTGAAGGGTAGCATCAGCAGCGTCGGAATGATGCGGTCGCGACGTGGCACCAGCACCGAGGCGACCGTATCCCATGCGCCAATGAACTTGATGGTGGCGCGGCGGCCGCCGGCGATCTGGCTAAAATTCCAGGCAATGCTGAGATTGTTCTCCTCGCTGGCGCGCTTGTAGGCCGTCAGCGCGTAGTCCGCGATATTGAGCTGATCGGGCGGCAACAACCCGACCATGTGGATGAAGCCCGCCAGCGCGCGCACGGTGTAGGCGCCGCGGCTGAAACCGAACAAGAAGATCTGGTCGCCATCTTCGAATTGCTCAGCGATAAAGCGATAGGCACCGAGAATGTCGTCGTCCAGGCCGTAGCCGGTCGCCAGTCCGAACACAGCCCTGGTGTTCTGCTTCAGCCGCATCCAGGCATCGCGACTGCCGATCGTACCAATTCCAGGGTTGTAGTAGACGCGCTGATGTTCGTTCTTCTGAGCGATACGGAATAACTTGAGAACGTTCGAGAGATTGCCCTCGACCTCGTTGCCGGTGCCGTCGCAGCAGACAACGATGTTCTTGCTCATGCGAACAGCTCCTGGCCGGAAGACGGCGTGACCGATCAGCTATCGGAGGTCGGCCCGGCCTCGGGGCGCGGACCTGATTCAGGAGTGAATGTCGCCAGAGGCGTCGCGCCGGATTTCAGGCTGGTGAGATAGGATTCGGTGAAATCCATCTTGATCTCGGTCCACAGCGGCAGATGGTCCGACATCTGCCACGTGCGCCAGGTTTTATATGCCTTGTTGTCCGTCTTTGCGTCTTTGCCGGTCTTGGTCTTGGTCGGCATCAAGGGCTTATAGGCCGCATAGTCTGCTTCGTCGCGAAACACATAGTCCTGCCAGCGGAAGCAGCCGGCATTCCTGATCTCGACCAGCTTGTTCTGTGTTCTCAGCGCGATTTGATCGTAATAGTTCTCGCTCGCCAGCGCGGTTGGCTTGCGCAAGGCCGCCGGCACCTCGAAGCCGCCGCCCAGCAGCGCGTTCATGGTCGGATCGGAGGGGTTGAGGATATTGAAGTCGCCGAGCAGGATATAAGTCTCGCCGTCCTTCTTCTGCCGTGCCGTGAAGAACGATGCGATGTCGGCGATCTCACGCTTACGCTGCGCGGTGTCCTGCGCGGAGCCATAGTAGATATGCACGGTGCAAATGTTGAACTTGAACCAGCCCGCCTGGAAAGCGACAAGGAATGGCGTGCGGTTGAACTGAGCAACCTCTTTGCCCTTCTTCGCAGGCAGCACGATCTCGCCGGCGACATGGCGAAACCGGATCTTGCGCGTGTCGAACACGAACGCGAGGCGCTCCATGTTTCCGCTCTGGTCGGTTACGATATAGTCCCAATGCGGGCCAAGCAGCTTCATGACCTTCTGGAAGTCGGTCATGTTCTCGTTGACCTCCTGCACTGCAACCAGATCGAAGGCGGATATAACCTCCGCGATGTAGAGCAAAGATTCCGGCAGGCGTGGCGACGGGTTCAGCCGGCTGCCGCCGAAATCCCGGATATTCCAGGTCGCGAGGTGAAAGGAGTCCTGCTTGTTATTAGGCGTGACATCCTTGGTGAGGCCGGCGCGCAACGCCAACAGGCGGTCGATGGCGCGATCCCTTGCCCCAGCATCGCTCCAGAAGCGCAGTCCTGAATATTGAACCATGACCCACCCCCTTCGATCAGGAGGCTGACCTTATCAGAAAACAAGATGCTCGATCGTGGAAGGCGCGCGAGGGGTCGTGCTCCACAGTTATGGCGGAGGTGCCAATGGTAGTTCATGCTCTTTCGGCCGGGCGCACGCTGTTGGTCGAGGGCATCGGTCGGGTCTGGAGATGACGCTCTACCTCATGTCTGGCTCCGCTTGATATCGTCCGAGGCGGGGCGGAGCGTTGCCGAGCGTTCGGAGCCAAAGAACACAGCGCCCTGTCACTTTGGTACGACACTCACAAAAATAGACGTATTTTCAATGTGATGCGCTACGGAAACGTTCGACCAGATTTTCTGATCGTTCTCATTAAACTCATTCTAAATCATTGTGTTTGTGAAGGAATTTCGGCCACGTTAAGAGGCTCATGTCGATCGGTTGGCAGTTTTGCATTTGGAGTGACGCCCACCGCGCGCGTTGGTCAGGAGACCCGATATGCTCGTGACGTTGGTTCAGGAGTTACAGCAGACGGAGGAAAGTCGGCTTCGCCGGTTTTTCCTGCGCCGCTTCCGCAATAGGGCGGATGCCGCGGACGCGACTCAGGAAACCTTCCTCCGCCTTCTGGCATCGGCGCAGCGCAGCCTGATCGAAAATCCGCAAGCCTATCTGTTTCGGACCGCGCGCAATATCGCCGTCGACCAGGAGCGTCTGCAGAATCGTCGCGCCCAGGTCGAATGTCCGATCACGGATGAGAAGGCCATTCTCAATATTCCCTGCGACGCGCCGTCCCCGGAAATGGCGCTCATCGACAAGGAGCGGCTCCATCTCTTTGAGCAAGCGCTTATCGGACTTCCCGAAAGGCCGAGAAAGGTGCTTCTCCTGAGGCGGATGGAAGGCTGGTCCTATCCAGCTATTGCCCAGCATCTCGGTGTCTCTCCGAATACAGTCTATAATGACGTGCGGCTGGCGATGGCGCATTGCATGGCTGCCATGGCGCGGCCAAATCGCCTCTAGCCGAGCAGCCTCTCGCTCGTGTCTCACCCCGGCCGGCCTTGCCCAGGTTCTGGCGGCCTCTTTTTTTGTGAGATCGGATCGTGCATGGAGTCATACATTATGAGGCTCCCAAGCAAGCAGGCGATCTGAGTGACACGGGACAATCCTGCCGGCCCTGAAGAACGCAGTTCTTCAAAGCATGACGCCGACGACGATCCGTTCGCCGCCGAGGCGCTAGACTGGTTCGTGCGCTTGCAGGGGGCCGCCGGCGATCCCGGAACCAGCCGCGCCTTCAGAGCCTGGCTCGATGGCGATCCGCGTCGTGCGGCAGCGTTCGAGAAGGTCACAGAGGTTTGGGGCGCTCCGGAATTCTTGCAGGCGACCAGGAATGTTGCCAAGGCCACGGGATTCGTCGCGCCACGGAAAAAATCGCGCCGACGATCGCTGGGCAAAAAGGCGGCCGCCATTGTTTCAGCGGTGATCGTCGCGTTCGCACTAGCAAAAGCTCCTGATCTATCACTCCGGCTGCGCGCTGATTACGTCACCGTCGCTGGCGAACAACGGATCGTCGCACTTCCCGACGGTTCTCGCGTGACATTGAATACCGAGAGCGCGGTTGCTCTCGACTTTGCGAACGGACAGCGCAACGTCAGGGTGCTGAAGGGAGAGGCCTATTTCGATGTCCGCGCCGGCTTGCCGATTCCGTTCCGGGTCGCCGGCCGGTTCGGAGATGTCGAAGTCAAGGGCACGACCTTCTCCGTGCAACTGGATGACAGCCAAGACAACGTGGTTCTCAGCCGCGGCGTCGTGGAGGTCGCGAACCGCGCGCAGCCGCAAGAGCACGCCTCGCTGTCGCCGGGTGAGATGGTCAGCGTGACGGCGACCTCGATCTCGCCAGTTAGACAAATCGACACAGAACGTTCGCTCGCGTGGCTGCAAGGCCGCATTCGTTTCGATGACCGACCGTTTGGCGAAGTTCTAAACGATCTGCGCCGTTACTATCCAGGACGAATCTTCGTCACGAATAGCGCGATCGAGCGCGTCTCGGTGAGCGGAAATTACAAACTGGATCAACCGCTTCTTGTGATTCAATCGCTGGCGGAAGCGGCCGGCGGCACGGTGACGACCTTGCCAGGCGGCATCATCATCCTGCGCTGATCCGCGCAAACTTTTTTTGTGAGATTGGTGATCGTCCTCAGTCTTCAGGGATAGGGCGCGACGTTCGCATTCAGCGAGCGCGCGAACCCGGGGCTGACTGGGGGCGTTATAGATGGCATTTCGAAGTGAGGCAGTGAGAGGCAAGCAGGAGATTTCGGTTGCGACTGGAGGGCTCCGGCGCATGACGTCATGGCTGCTGGCTTCGACGATCCTGTGTTGTGCTGGCGCGGGTCTGTCATCGCCGTTATTTGCCCAACAGTCGGCATCTGCCTCAGTCCAGAGCCGGTCGGTTCAGTTCGCAATTCCCGCACAGCCATTGCCGGCCGCGCTCGATGCTTTCATTCGCGCAACGGGGTGGCAAGTCGGCTATTCGACCCGCATCACGGACGGACATCGCTCCGCCGCTGTCAACGGTACGATGCCGCCTGCACAGGCGTTGCGCACGTTGCTCGCCGGCACGGGAATTAATGTCCGTCTCACTGGAGCCAATACGGCCACCCTTATTTCCCCGAATGTCGCTGTTGGTGGTCTTCCTGATGGAGCGATCTCGCTCGATACGATTGATGTTCAAGGCGCTTCGCGGAACGATCCCGGCAGGACCGAAGGCACCGGCTCCTACACGCCAAGCGTCACCGCGACGGCAACGCGACTCCAACTTACCCCGCGAGAAACACCACAGTCGATCAGCGTTGTCACGCGACAGCAGATCGAGGATTTCAATCTCGGCACCATCAGTCAAGTGCTGGATCAAACGCCCGGCGTCAGCGCCATCGACTATGAAAACGGTCGACGTGAGTACTTTGCGCGCGGCTTCACGATCCAGAACTTTCAGTATGACGGCATACCGTCGTTCTACAACGTCACATATCCTGCCGGCGAAGGTCGTGGGGATACCGCAATTTATGATCGCGTTGAAGTGCTCAAAGGTGCGACGGGCCTGATGACGGGCAGCGGTGACCCGAGTGCGACCATCAATATGATCCGTAAGAAACCGACCTCAATTTTTCAGGGACATACGACCCTCAGCGCGGGCTCGTGGAACGACTATCGCGGCGAATTAGATGTCTCAGGTCCATTGAACAAAGAAGGCACGGTTCGTGGGCGCTTTGTCTCAGCCTATCGTGATGCGAATTCTTATCTAAATCATGTCCAGCAGAATGATGCGGTGGTGTATGGGGTTTTGGAAGCAGACTTGACGCCAGATACGACGCTGACAGTGGGCGCAGACTATCAAAATTACAAACCTGTTGGAATGTACCAGAGTCGCATACGATACTTTGACAAGAATGGTAATTTCAACTTTGTGCCGGATCGTTCATTCAATCCAGTAACGCGGTGGAGCACATGGGAAGAAGCAACCCGGACGGTTTTTTCTACCCTCGAACATCGCTTTGATAACGGTTGGTATGCAAAGCTCCAACTTAGGAATCAGGAAAACAGCTACAAGGCAAAACGTGGTGGGGCAGTCTACGGCGACCCAGACCCGATTGACGGTTCCGGTGTGTATGTAGAGCCAGCTCTGTTTAATGGCACCACAAGAAGCAACGCGGCGGATTTTTACGCGACTGGGCCGTTTCAGTTATTCGGTCGTGAACACAATCTAGTCTTCGGAGGTAGCGTTTCTCATCGCAGATGGAACGATATTTTTACTAGTACTAGCGGTTTCGCTGATATCGACATTCCAAACTACTACACTTGGGATGGTAACGTTCCGGAACCAAATTGGGTTGCTCCTACCACCAAACGAACGTTCATTGATGAAGTCACCCAGGAGAGTGGATACTACGCCACCGCTCGCTTCAATCTCCACGACAGATTCAAGATAATAGCTGGTAGTCGCGTCGCAAATTACGAGAGGCTGCGAAGCTCGATCGTTCAGATGAAAGCGTCAAATGTAGTCGTGCCGTATGTCGGTGGGATTTATGATTTGACTGAGAACATCTCAGCCTATGCTAGTTACACAGAAATTTTTAAACCGCAATCCAGACTGGATGAGCAGGGCAACACGCTTGATCCGCAGACTGGCAAGAATTATGAAGCCGGCCTCAAGGGCGAGTTCTTCAACAAACGCCTCAACGCCAGCGCGGCCTATTTTATAATTGAGCAGGATAATTATCCGGTGCCGACTGGAGGTCTGACGCCAAGCGGCGGCGCGGCTTATCGTGGAATAGATGGAGTGCGGACGGAGGGCTTTGAGATCGAAGTCTCGGGGTACTTGACTCCCAATTGGCAGCTGCACGGAGGTTTTACGCATAGTATTTCGCGTCGAGACGGCGTCAGGGTATCAACTGGGATTCCTGCGAACCAGGCCACACTTTATGCCACCTATAAGTTTGATGGTGCGTTGACTGGACTTACGCTTGGTGGCGGTGTGCGCTGGATGGACAAGACCTGGGATATTGCGGCGAACCCGAGTTGGGACCCCACAATGGACCCTGCCTATAAAAATGCACCGATCACTGCACCGAGCTATTGGGTTGTCGACATGATGGCGAGCTACAAATTCAACGACAATCTGAGCGCGACCCTTAACATCAGAAATCTGACGGACGAAAAATACTACAACATCATGGGCTATTACGGCAGCTACACTTGGGGTGCGCCGCGCAGCGTTCGTCTAAGTATGAAATACACGTTCTGATGCAACGACGAATGTGCTGGTCTGTTTCGCTCTCTCTCTACTGATGTAACAGGAGCATTCCACAGGTTTGAGAGATGACCATAAAAAGAGCTTAAAGAAGCAAACACGAATGGCAATTCCAAACCTTCCCGAGCCCGCATATGGTTCGTGGTTCACGGCTGGCTGGCGCTGCCGATCTGGGCGTTTCTGTTCTTCGTCTGCTTGACCGGATCGATCGCAACCATTAGCGAAGAAATCGTATAGCTGGCGAACCCCGCAGCGCGGGCTAACGCCCCAAAGGGAGACGTGCGGCTTCTTAGCTACGACGAGGTACTAGCGGCGGTGGAGCGCGAAGAGCCTGGCGCACGAGTACGCACGATCTCCCGACCGGTGAAATCGATCTTTGCTCTAACCGTCTCTGTCATTCGTCCCGACGGTGCCTCCAGCACGCTGTGCGTCAACCCCTATACCGGCGCGGTGCAGGGCGAACAGAGCGCGTTCGACTTCCGGCAATTTGTGCGCGCGCTACATGGCTGGCTTCTCTGTCCGGGGACGGATTCCGAATTGGCTGGTACGTCCCAGCGCGCCCGCGCGTCCTGAACCATCTGATCGCCGGAGACGGACGCGGCGTATTGTTGAGGGTAGAGCTGCTTGACCTGCTGCTCCAGCGTCCGCGCTGCCGTCAGCGCGTTCTGGCTGTAGTTGCTGGGATCGAACACCACGAGCGCTGGCCCGAAGGCTTCTTCCCGCTCATGCATCTCCGATCGAGCGGAACATGTGTCAACATTTGTTGACGTTACGAACACTTTACGATCAGGTCACCCGCATTGTGCCGACAAGCAGCCATCCAGGTCTGGCCACAAAGTGACGTGGGGAGGTCAATATCACGACTGGGAAAACTACTGGTGGGCCCGGAGGGACTCGAACCCCCAACCAGACCGTTATGAGCGGCCGGCTCTAACCATTGAGCTACAGGCCCGGGCCGGAGGTCGCGCATGCAACCGCCCGGCGCAGCCATCCCTTACAATGTCGGACGCCGCGCGGCAATCGGTGTCCAGACGCCGAGAATCGTCCGCGATGTCCAGCACGCGACCCCGGCACAGCGGCGCGAAATCGCCGCCAGGCACCCCGACGCGAGCCGCGGCACCGCGAAACCGGCCCGGGGTTGAGCCAGGTCCTGTCCGGGCGCAAGCACCGTCCACCAAAAATACACAACTGGAGATGAAAATCGAAAAAGTCCCCTGGACACGGCCGTGGGCCTTAGCGGAAGGCTGGGTGGCGCCGGATAACCCTGCCCCCTTTTGCAGTGGCCGCCCACGCTATATCCTGCGGGTTATCTTCTTTGTCGGTTGCAGTTCCGTATTTGACGCGTCTTTCGGCGCGAGCCGGTGCCCGAAACCACTTCAGTCGAAGATTGAGCCGGAATGAGCCATACCGCCATCAAACCGCGGACAAAGGTTGAAACCAGAACCGAGCGCCCGCGTCTGCACAAGGTCATTCTGCATAACGACGACTACACGCCGCGCGAATTCGTCGTGGCGGTACTGAAGGCCGAATTCGGCATGACCGAGGATCATGCGCACAATGTGATGATCACCGCGCACCGACTCGGCTCCTGCGTCGTCGGCGTGTTCGCAAAAGACATTGCAGAGACCAAGGCCACCCGCGCCACCGACGCCGGTCGTGAAATGGGTTTTCCGCTGCTGTTCACCACCGAGCCGGAAGAATAGCGGCTTCGAGGAGCGTCAGCGCGCGCCCATCTGGCCGCGATGACGCAGGAAATGGTCGGCCAGCACGCAGGCGACCATGGCTTCGCCCACCGGCACCGCCCTTATCCCGACGCAGGGATCGTGGCGGCCTTTGGTCAAGATATCGGTTTCGGTGCCGTTGCGATCGACGGTCTTGCGCGGCGACAGGATCGATGAGGTCGGCTTGACAGCAAACCGCGCCACCACCGGCTGGCCGGTCGAGATGCCACCCAGAATGCCGCCGGCATGGTTCGAGGTGAACACCGGACCGTCATTGCCCATCCTCATCTCGTCCGCATTCCCCTCGCCGGTCAGCGCGGCGGCATCGAAGCCCGCGCCGATCTCGACGCCCTTCACCGCATTGATGCTCATCAGCGCCGCGGCGAGATCGCCGTCAAGCTTGGCATAGATCGGCGCGCCAAGTCCTGCGGGCACGCCTTCGGCCACCACTTCGATCACGGCGCCGATCGAGGATCCGCTCTTGCGGATGCCATCGAGATAGCTTTCGAAAAACGCGGCCTTGTCGCTGTCGGGACAGAAGAACGGATTCCTCGCGGTTTCGTCCCAGTCCCATTTCTCGCGGTCGATCTTGTGCGGCCCCATCTGCACCAGCGCGCCGCGCACGCTCATGCCCGGGATGATCTTGCGCGCGATGGCGCCGGCCGCAACCCGCATCGCCGTCTCTCGCGCCGAAGACCGCCCGCCGCCGCGATAGTCGCGCAGCCCATACTTTGCCTCATAGGTGAAATCGGCGTGGCCGGGGCGAAACTTGTCCTTGATCTCGGAGTAGTCCTTCGAGCGCTGGTCGGTGTTCTCGATCAGCAGCCCGATCGGCGTGCCGGTCGTCACCTGCTCGCCGCTATCGGGATGCGGCATCACTCCGGACAGGATCTTCACCGCGTCTGCCTCCTGCCGCTGCGTGGTGAAGCGCGACTGGCCGGGACGTCGCCGATCGAGATCGCGCTGGATTTCCTCCACGGTGAGCGGCAGCAACGGCGGACAGCCGTCGACCACGCAGCCGATCGCAACCCCATGGCTCTCGCCAAAGGTCGTGACGCGGAACAGATGGCCGAAGGTGTTGTGGGACATAGCTTAAGCAGGCCCGCGATGGGATCGGTCAGAACCGACTTCTGATCGTTTGGTAACGTGCGGAGTCCGGTGCGTCAAACCTCCCCTGAAGCCCCCGCCCTCGCCTTGCTCGGAAAACCCTCTCCCGCAAGGGAGAGGGAAAACGCTGTCCTGGCTAGCTATGCTTCGCCAGTCCATCCTCGCGCAGGACATACACAGCGCCCTGCTCGATCCGCAGACTGGCGGCGGCTTGCGGCGTCTGGAGGCCGAGCACCACCAGCAGCGCTCGAGCCGTGCCGCTATGCGCCACTGCGACCGTGCCCGACTTCAGCGAGTGATACCAGTCACGCAACCGCGCCGTGGCCGAGGCGTAGCTTTCGCCGCCCGGCGGCGCCACGCTCCATTTGTCGGCCTCGCGGGCTGCAAAGACCTCGGGATGAGCGGCCTTCATCTGCGCCAGGGTCAGGCCTTCCCAGTGGCCGTAACCGACCTCGCGCAACCGGTCGTCGACTGAATAGTCATGCGGCGGCAGGCTCAGTGCACCGCGCATCAATTCCATGGTGCCGCGCGCGCGGGACAGCGGGCTCGTGACGAAGCCCAATCCAAGGGGATCGCGCCCCTCGCGCGCAAACAGCTTGCGCAGAATGTCACCCGCCTTCACCGCCTCGGCGCGGCCGAGATCATTGAGCGGAATGTCCTGCAGTCCCTGGAAGCGGCCATCGGCGTTCCATTCGGTCTTGCCGTGGCGGATGTAGTAGATGGTGTGCATATCAAGAGGACAGGATCTGGCATCGGCAGGGCGGGTTGCTGCGGGATATACACCATTTCGGCCCGACGACATACATCAGCGGCGATACGCCGCTGAACTGCGGCCACGGCATCGAGAACGAAGACGCAAGCCTCTTTCCCAGCCGATACATTTTGGTCATGGTCCGCACCACATCATGCGCGGAGGGGGATTTATGGCAACGACCGGAAGCATCACCACGGACGCGGGCCGGATCGCGTACCGCCAATCCGCCGGCACCGGCAGCGCCATCGTTCTGGTTCACGGCAACTCGGCCTCCTCGAAGGCTTTTGCGCAACAACTGGATGGCAATCTCGGCAGGGCGCATCGCGTGATCGCATTCGACCTGCCGGGACATGGCGAGTCCGACAATGCGGCCGATCCCAACTCCACCTACACCATGCCGGGCCATGCGCGCGTGATGCGCCATGTCGCCGAGCACCTGGACGCAGGGGACGCAATTTTCGTCGGCTGGAGCCTCGGCGGACATATCGTGCTGGAGGCCGCACCCGACCTGCCGCGGGCCAAGGGTTTTGCAATCTTCGGCACGCCGCCGTTTGCGTTTCCGCCCGCGGTCAAGCAGGCGTTCCTGATGCATCCGGCGATGGCCTGCACCTTCGCGCAGGATCTCACCGAAAAACAGGCTAAAGGCTATGTCGCCGCGGCTTTCAGGCCGGGCGTCGCCGACCTGCCGGCTTTCATGATCGACGATGTCCTGCGAACGGACGGCCGCGCCCGCAAGACTCTCGGCGCGAGCATCACGCCGGAGGGCTTCCGTGACGAGGTCGAGGTTATCGCTAGCCTGACCCGGCCGCTCGCGGTGCTGCACGGCGCGGAGGACCAGCTCATCAACGGCGATTATGTCAGGACGCTGGCGATGCCGACGCTGTGGCGCGGGGCAGTCCAGAGTATCCCCGACGCCGGCCATATCCCGCAGTGGGAGCAGGCCGACACCTTCAACGCGCTGCTCAATGCGTTTGCCAGCGACTGCGAACGACAAGAAGGCTAAATACTTTTCCGGTCATGCCAAATTGGCGAACGCGGGTGCGGACGGAGCACACAAACCGCATCGATGCTTTCGCTCGAATGCTCTATCCCTGATCGCGGCGGGGATTGTAGGGGTGCGCGTCGCGCCACTTCTCCATCAAGCCCTCAAGCTCGGCGTCGTTGCCGTCAGGCAGGATGATGCGCGTGGTGACGAACAGATCCCCGGATGCGCCGCCCTTCGGAATGCCTTTACCCTTGAGACGAAAGGTGCGGCCGCCGGAGGTATTCTTCGGAATGGACAGTTCGACCGCGCCGCCGAGCGTCGGCACTCGCACCTTGCCGCCGAGCACCGCCTCATAGAGGGTAATCGGCAAATCCGCGCGCAGGTCGTTGCCATCGACTTTGAAGACCGGATGCGGCGCCACGGTCACCGTGATGAGGAGATCGCCAGGGCGATGGCCGGGCGCGGTGTCGCCCTGTCCCCTCAGCCGAATCTGCTGGCCGTTAATGACGCCGGCCGGAACCCTGACGTTGAGTTCCTTGCCGCTGGGCAGACGGATGCGCTTGTCGCCACCCTTGACCGATTCTTCCAGCGACACCGTCATGGTGACATTGAGATCGAGATCAGGCGCGCCGAAGGTGCTGGTGTCGAAGTCGAACTGCGCGCCGCCGCGGCGTCCGCCCCGCGCACCGCCGGCCGGACCGCCACCGAACATGGTGTTGAGGATGTCCTCAAATCCACCGCCGTCATAGCCGGGGCCGCCACTTCCGCTGCGAAAGCCATACTGCTCGAAGCCACCGCCGGGCCGCGAGCCGCGCGGACCACCGCCGCCGGGGAAACCTTGAAAGCGCGGCTTGCCGTCGGCACCGATCTCGCCGCGGTCGAACTGCTTGCGCTTGGCCTCGTCACCGAGGATCTCGTTGGCGGTATTCAACTCCGCGAAACGTTCGGCGGCCTTCGGATCGTTCTTGTTGGCATCGGGATGATGCTTCTTCGCGAGCTTGCGAAAAGCACTTTTGATCGCCGCCGCGCTGGCGCCCCGCTGCACCCCCAAGACCTCATAGGGGTCGCGCATCCGTCTCAGTCTCCTTCAGGAAATTCGGACCATGGGCCCCCGGACCCACGTCTCTATCATCTGGGGCATCCGTGGCATTTTTGCAACGGGCCGGCGGGCCATTCGCCCCTGCAATCTATAGCCTTTTCGAGCAATGTGGGCACGACGCGTCGAGAAACACCCAGAAAAAGCCGAGCCGGCTTTTTAAGTCCATGCAGGCGGGAAAAGAACGCTAGCTTCGCTGCCAGGGTTTGAGCGACTGGATTTCCCACCGGCCGCCACCTGACCTGCAGGCGGCGCCCTGCAGCCAGCTTTCGGAATTTCCGTTAACGTAACTCGCCAAAAAATCGCGGCAGGTGCGACCCTCAGCCGTATAGGCCTGCGCCAACGGCGTTACCGAGCCCCGCGCGCCGGTCGAGGGATTTTCCCATGGCTGGCTCGCGTCCTTGCTTCCTTTGGTCAAGACGTCGGAGGCGGCGGTGCGGGCGAAGGCGAGATCGGTATCCGTCGGACCGGTGCGTGCGGGCGCTCCGATCGACCCGGTGGCGTCTCCCCCCGTCATCTGCGCGAAGGCCCCCTCGTTGCGCGCCAAACTGCAACCTCCGGCCGACGCCCCGATCAGGATCGCCGTCACCATCGCCGCGGCGGGCCTGATCGCAAATAGGCCAACGCGCGGACGTGCCCTATCCAGGTTTGCCCTGTATAAGGACCGCAACGGACTATCGACGATGGACCGGCGCAACCTGGACTCCCACATGAACGACACCACGCACATCAAGGACACAAGCCAGTTAACGTCCGGTGATTTCACGGAGAGCCCGGAGCCGTTTGCACTGTTCGCGGCGTGGTTCGCGGAAGCCGCCGCGTCGGAACCCAACGACCCCGACGCCATGGCGCTCGCCACCGTCGACGCGGACGGCCTGCCCGACGTGCGCATGGTGCTGATGAAGGGCTACGATACGCAGGGCTTCGTGTTCTACAGCCACATCGCCAGCGCCAAGGGCCGCGAACTCGCCGCGAACCCCAGAGCCGCGCTGCTGTTTCATTGGAAGTCGCTGCGCCGGCAGGTCCGCGTGCGCGGACCGGTGGCGCCCGTCACCGACGCCGAGGCCGATGCCTATTTCGCCACCCGCCCGAAGCAGGCGCAGATCGGCGCCTGGGCCAGCAGGCAGTCGCAGCCGCTGGAAAGCCGCTTTGCATTTGAACAGGCGATCGCGAAGGAAGCCGCAAAATACATTGTCCGCAGCGTGCCGCGGCCGCCGGGCTGGAGCGGCTGGCGGATCGCGCCGATGCAGTTCGAATTCTGGCACGACCGCCCGTTCCGCCTGCACGACCGCATCCAGTTCCGCCGCACGGCGCCTGACGCGCCGTGGACCAAGACAAGGCTGTACCCATGACCCCCGACAAGGCAAACCCTCGAACCGATATGGCGACGGTGGTCGACCCCAACGCGCCGCGCCGCACGCTGCTGCTGACCGGCGCGAGCCGCGGCATCGGCCATGCGACCGTGATCCGCTTTTCCAGCGCGGGGTGGCGCGTTATCACCTGTTCGAGGCATCCTTTTCCGGAGCAGTGCCCGTGGGATGCCGGGCCCGAGGATCACATTCAGGTCGACCTGTCCGACCCTGAAAATACGATGCAGGCGATTCAGGAGATCCGCTCCCGGCTCGAGGGCGGCAGACTGCACGCGCTGGTCAACAATGCCGCGATCTCGCCGAAGGGCGAAGGCGGCGCGCGGCTCGGCTCGCTGAACACCGACATGGAAACCTGGGAGAAGGTGTTCCGCGTCAACTTCATGGCGCCGATCATGCTGGCGCGCGGACTGATCGGCGAATTGAAGGCCGCGAAGGGTTCCGTCGTGAACGTCACCTCGATCGCCGGCTCGCGCGTGCATCCATTCGCGGGCGCGGCTTATGCGACCTCGAAAGCGGCGCTGGCCTCGCTGACCCGCGAGATGGCGGCGGACTTCGGCCGCATCGGCGTGCGCGTCAATGCGATCGCGCCGGGCGAGATCGACACCACGATCCTGTCGCCGGGCACCGAGAAAATCGTCCAGCGGCAGATCCCGCTGCGCCGACTCGGCACGCCGGATGAGGTGGCGAAGATCGTCTACGTGCTGTGCACGGAGACGAGTTCATACGTCAACGGGGCCGAGATCCACATCAACGGCGGCCAGCACGTATAGCTTCGCCGCAGCACCGGTCACTCCGCACAAAACCGGCGTGGTGGCGCCCGTAGCGCGGACGTCCCGACTTCCGCGCTGGAACAATCGTCATCGCTCTCGCCATCGAGCAGCGCGGCGCCGCAATGCCGACATGTGCGCGCGGGCGAACGACGCACGGTGCCGTTGTCCGAGCCGAATCGACGCAACTGTTGATAGCTGCGAAAATCGAGGACATTACGATCCCCCGTTATGATTTTCTCAACCATTGCGGTCCCCGTGATTTCATTCACAGGTTATGGCAGCAATTTTTTTTGAAAACCGTTCAGGCGAACGCTCAAATTTTACGAGGAAAAATGTGGCGGACGTGCGCGATCTTCAATCGCGCAAACTCCGCATTGCCTTACTTCCGCTCACAGCCACTTCTTCCACTTGAACACCATGTAGGGCAGCACCGCGGCGATCACCATCATGGCTAGCGCAAACGGATAGCCGTGCGGCCATTCCAGTTCCGGCATCATCTTGAAGTTCATGCCGTAGACCGAGGCGATCAGCGTCGGCGGCATCAAGACCACCGCCATCACCGAAAACAGCTTGATGATGTTGTTCTGCTCAAGATTGACGACGCCGAGCATCGCATCGAGCACAAAGGTGATCTTGTTCGACAGATAGGAGGCGTGATCGGTCAGCGAGGCGACGTCGCGCTGCATGGTCTTGAGTTGCGCGCGCATCTCCTTCGACCATCTAATGCTGTCGGATTCGGTGGCGGTCGCGACGAAGGTGACGAGGCGGCCGATCGAGACAAGGCTCTCGCGGACCTTCGAGGTGAGGTCGCCCTTACGGCCGATCGCGATCAGGATTTCGGAATAGCGCTTGGCGTGACCGGTGCGCGCGGATTCATCCGGCTCGAAGATATCGTGGCTGACCTGATCGACGTCGGCGCCGGCGCGCTCAAGGATGTCGGCGCAGCGGTCGATCACGGCGTCGAGCAGTTCGAGCAGCACACCCTCGCCGGTCAGGCCGTGCGGGGCGGCGCGCGCGAGCTTGTTTTCCACCAGCATGAAAGGCCTCGGCGCATCGTGGCGCACGGTGACGAGTCGATGGTTGGACAGGATGAAGGTGACCGGGGTGATGCGCGGCGCGCCGGTCTCGCTGCCGCACATCAGGCTCGCGGTCATGTAGCGCGCGCCCTTCTCAAGGTAGAGGCGGCTGGATATCTCGATCTCCTGCATATCCTCCCGGGTCGGCACCGCGATCCCGACCAGCCGCTCCACGGCGCGATCCTCGCCCAGGGTCGGCTTCTCGAGATCAATCCACACCGCGTTATCGGGCAGCGCGGCAAGATCGTCCGGGCAGGTCTTCAGCAGCGCGGTTCCGACCGGCGCGAAGATCGAGAGCATGGAACCTCCGGAGATGACGGCGTGGGTTCCGCGCGTGACGCGGACAATCTGAAGTGCGCCAGATCGCATCGATTTGGCAAGCCGCAAAGGCCGCCGCGGTGGCCGGATGCCGTTTGCCTGCCGCGGTACCGCACGCATCCCGCTTGGAGCGGAGGGAACAGCGGCGACGTCCCTACGGCGAGCCGCATTTTTGCGGCAAAAATACCACAGATACGACGCTGCGTAGCGGCAGAATCTTCTAAGTGCTGGAGTTTCGGGGAAGTTTGACAATAATAGATGGCAGAGGAATCGTGGCGGTTCGGGTGCAAGCGACCACGATTCAACGGGGTATTTGGAAGAAGACCACAATGTCGTCTTTTCGGGTTATGCTTGGAATCCTGGCCGCGGGCCTGATGCTGTCAGGCTGCATGCAGGCCACGCATTACGAGGCCGCCAGCACCAGCAACTTGAAGCCGCGCGACAGGGAGTTGCTGTCGAAGGTTTCCTACGTGAGGACGCCGGTGGCCGCGCCGTTCCGCCGCGCCATCGTCGACTATCATCGCAAGGAAACGCCCGGCTCGATCGTGGTCGATTCCGACAACCACTACCTCTATTACGTTCTCGATGGCGGCAAGGCGATCCGTTACGGCATCACCGTCGGCGAAGAAGCGATGGCGTGGTCCGGCATCGCGAAGGTGGGCTCCAAGACCGAATGGCCGGCCTGGCACCCGACGCCTGGCGAAATCGAACGCCTCGGCGTGCCGAAGTTCGTGCCTCCGGGTCCCGACAATCCGATGGGATCGCGGGCGATGTATCTTTACGCCAACGGCAAGGACACGCTGTTCCGCATCCATGGCACCAACCAGCCGGAATATATCGGCGCATCGATTTCATCGGGCTGCATCCGCATGACCAACGAGGACGTCATCGATCTCTACGATCGCGTCAGGCTGGGAACGGTGGTGGTCGTGCTTGAGCCGCATCACGGCGACTCCCCATACAGTTCCAGGATGGCGTTGCAGGGCGGCGGCGGCAGTTTTAACTGATCGAAACCACTTCCCAAATTTGTAAAAGCGCCGGTTCACCGGCGCTTTTGTTTTTCTCCGCCGTCTGTTTCCACGAATTGGACGTGGAAAGCATTATAACTGGCTATCAGTCGAACAACGGCCTGAGAAACAGCGGCACGTCAGAGTGCCGCCTGCGCTTGCGTTTCACAGGCTTTGCGGTTGAAAGTCGCGTTGACGGCCCCGAAGCAGATGGCGACGACCCCGTTTTGCCAGCCGCATCTGCGGCCGCAGGTCGCTTCCGAGGGTCGGGGACCACCTTCCGAGCGTCGGGGACCACCTGCGCCGGTGGAGATGCCACGGGCACCACTCGTGGTGAGGGTGAGGCGGCACGAGACGTCGCCGCATGTTCCGGTGGCGCTTCCAGCGCCTTGCCCTTTTCTTCCACCATTTCGCGCGGTGATGCTTCCGCCGGGCGTTCGGCTGGCAGCAACGGCGCGAGCACGGGCATCGGATCATGGATCGCCCATTGACAGATCCGGTAGCCGTTCCGGCGTTCGGCGAGATCGAGATGGATGTGGTCTTCGTGGTACCCGTCCGAGCCCGGCCCCAGCACGGTCATGAACCGCATGCAGGCCGACTTCATCATCGTTTCACGCAACTCGTGCGGGACGTTACGATCGGTCAGCGCAATGGTCCGGCCATTGGCAAGCCTGATCGCACGAATATCGAGCGCATTGGCGCGCCCGTGCTCGGACAGTTTTGCACCGGCAACCCGGTTGCGTCCCCGGCATTCGAACGAATCAAAATTGTCGAGTTCGCTGACACGACTTCCCAGCCCCTCCGCCAGCGAGGCCATGTCGGTGCGAATCCAGTCGGCGATCGCAGACGCCATCGAACAGCGCAGCGTGGCGGCCGGTTTGACAGGGACGCGGCTTCGATCCGCCAGCACGACCGCTTCGAGCCGCACCAGATCGTCACCACCGCACGCGCCCGGGCCGATGATGGCGGGAACGCTCGGGGCGATGGCCACAGCATCGGTCAACGCCAGACGGCAGGCTGAAGGCGCTGTCGGCATTTCAGACATCGTCGGTGCGGTCTCGCTCGCCTGCCTGCCTTCCTGTCCCGCGGGCGCCAGTGCGGCGGGGCGAGGTTGCGGCAACGGAATCCTGGTTGCCGCTGACACCGCCGCCGGCAACATAACGACGGCGGCGAACACAACCATGGCCAATCGGTCGCGGCCCAATCCTGTGCAAGGCCGTATGCGACGCGTCATCCCCGCGTTAAACTTGTTCATGCTACCCCCTTGCAAGGCCACGATAACCGACGCCGGGCGCGGATCAGGAGGGATATTCGAATGCACGGCTTGATGCAGGACTGGCCCTTGCTGTGTCATCGGATCATCGATCATGCGGCGAAGGTTCATGGCAAGCGCGAGGTGGTGACGCGATCGGTCGAGGGTCCGATCCATCGGACGAACTACGCCGACATTCGCCGTCGCGCACTGAAAGTCGCGCAGCGGCTCGATCGTGAAGGCATCAAGCTCGGGGATCGCGTCGCCACGATCGCATGGAATACCTGGCGTCATCTGGAGACCTGGTACGGCATCATGGGCATCGGCGCCGTCTGCCATACCGTCAACCCCCGTTTGTTTCCTGACCAGATCGCCTGGATCATCAACCATGCGCAAGACCGCATCGTGATGATCGATATCACGTTCATTCCCATCCTGGAAAAGATCGCCGGCAAGTTGCCGAGCGTCGAACGCTACATCGTTCTCACCGACAGCGCGCACATGCCGCCGACCACCTTGAAAAACGCGGTCGCATACGAGGACTGGATCGCGGAAGCGGACGGCGACTTTGCCTGGACGATGTTCGACGAGAATACCGCGGCGGCGATGTGCTACACCTCCGGAACCACGGGCGATCCGAAGGGCGTCGTGTATTCGCATCGCTCCAACGTGCTGCACGCGATGATAGCCAACTCCGGCGACGCGCTGGGTGCGGCATCGAAGGATACTTTGCTGCCGGTGGTGCCGTTGTTCCATGCCAATAGCTGGGGTATCGCGTTCTCGGCGCCGGCCATGGGCACCCGGCTGGTGATGCCGGGCGCCAGGCTCGACGGCGCATCGGTCTACGAACTGCTGTCGACGGAGAAGGTCACCGTCACCGCCGGCGTGCCCACCGTGTGGCTGATGCTGTTGCAGCATATGGAAAAGAACAACCTGAAGCTGCCGGACCTCAAGGTTCTGAACTGCGGCGGCTCGGCGATGCCGCGCTCGACGATCAAGGCCTTCGACGACATGGGCGTCGAGGTTCGCCACGCGTGGGGCATGACGGAAATGTCGCCGCTTGGCACGGTGGGCGCGCTGCAGGGCGACTTCAGCCACCTCCAAGGCGACGCCAGGCTGGACCGGTTGCAGATGCAGGGATATGCGCCGTTCATGGTCGAAATGAAGATCACCGACGACGACGGCAAGGAACTGCCGTGGGACGGCAAGACTCCGGGACGGCTCAAGGTGCGAGGGCCCGCGATCTCCGGCGCCTACTATCGCATCAAGGACGATATCCTCGACGCGCAGGGCTTCTTCGACACCGGCGACGTCGCCACCATCGACGAGCAAGGCTACATGCGGATCACGGACCGATCGAAGGACGTGATCAAGTCGGGAGGCGAATGGATTTCCTCAATCGATCTGGAAAATCTCGCGGTCGGCCATCCCAAGGTGGCGGAAGCCGCCGTGATCGGCGTGCCTCATCCGAAGTGGGGCGAACGCCCGCTCCTGATCCTTCAGCTCAAGGAGCGTGAGAGCGTGACGCGCGAGGAGATTCTCGGGTTCATGGACGGCAAGATCGCCGGGTGGTGGATGCCCGACGACGTCGCCATCGTCGACAGCATCCCCCACACCGCCACGGGAAAGATCCTGAAAACGGCGCTGCGCGAACAGTTCAAGGACTACAAGCTGCCAAGCGCCGCGGCGTAAGTCACCCCCGTCAAGGAGACACCCCATCGAGGAGAGACACCCCATCGAGGAGCGACAATGTCAAAAGCGGGAAGCGGCGTACCGCCTCCCGCGTGCCGGTTCGATCAGACGTCAGACGCGACCGGCTCCAAGGTTCCAAAACGGCCGCTCTGGAAATCGATCATGGCCTGACGAATTTCGTCCGTCGTGTTCATGACGAACGGGCCTTGCATCACCACCGGCTCCTCGATCGGTTCGCCCGAGAGCACCAGCACCGCGGCTTCGCCGTTGGCTTCCAGCCTCACTTCGCCGCCGCTGCGGTCGAGCAACGCGAACTGCGCCTCACGCGCGATCTCGCCGCCGTTCACCAGCACCGTGCCCTTGAGCACCACCACCGCGACGGTATGGCCCCCGCGCGGATTGATCGTCGCGATGCCGTTGCGGTTGAGCTTCACGTCGTAAATGTCGATCGGGGTGAAAGTCTTCGCCGGTCCCTTTCGGCCGTCGAACTCGCCCGCAATCACCCGCAGCCTGCCGGCGCCGTCCGGAAGATCGACCGCCGGAATGTCGGCGTCGAGCAAGGTCTGGTAGCCGGGATCAGCGTTCTTCGCTTTGGCCGGCAGGTTGACCCAGAGTTGCACCATCTCCAGCATGCCGCCCTTTTTGGTGAAGGCGCGCGAGTGGAACTCCTCATGCAGGATGCCTGAGGCTGCCGTCATCCACTGCACGTCGCCCGGCCCGATCAGCCCGCCGTTGCCGGTGGAATCGCGGTGTTCGACCTCGCCCTGATAGACGATCGTGACGGTCTCGAAGCCGCGATGCGGATGAACGCCGACGCCGCGCGGCTGCTCGGCCGGGGCGAAATTCGCCGGGCCGGCATAGTCCAGCAGCAGGAACGGACTGACATGGTCGCCGTGGCTGGCGTGCGAGAATAGCGATCGCACCGGAAAACCGTCGCCCACCCAATGCTGCCGGGGACCGCTGAAAACACCGAGAACCTTTCGCATGATGAACCTCCTTCGGCGCGGCCGGAATCGGCCGCTGTGTGTTGCCATGGAGGATATTGGCGAGACAAATAGCCCGGTAGCTGGCAATACCGCGCCTCACTGTCCTATAAATGAGACAATGATGCGAGACCTCAACGATCTCTATTATTTCGCGCAGGTGGTCGATCACGGCGGCTTCGCCGCAGCCGCCCGCGCACTGGGAATGCCGCGCTCCCGGCTGAGCCGCCGCATCGCGGCTCTGGAGGACCGGCTGGGGGTGCGGCTGATCCAGCGTTCGACCCGGCGCTTCAGCGTGACCGAGATCGGGCAGGATTATTACCGCCACTGCGTTGCGATGCTGGTGGAAGCCGATGCGGCGCAGGAACTGATCGACCGCTCGCGCGACAAACCACAAGGCGTCGTTCGCATGAGCTGCCCGCCACCGCTCCTGTACTTTCAGGTCGGCGAGATGGTCGCCCGCTTCATGGCCGAGTGTCCGGACGTCGAGGTGCATCTGGAAAGCACGCCGCGCCGGGTCGACGTAATCGCCGAGGGCTTCGACATCGCGCTGCGCGTGCGCTTTCCACCGCTGGAGGACAACGATCTGGTGATGCGCGTGCTGGCCGAGAGCACACAGCGGCTGGTGGCAAACCCAACGCTGCTGAAAGGACTGAGCCACCCGCCCGTTCCCGCCGATCTCGTGATGCTTCCGAGCATCGGGTGGGGGCCGCCGCATCAGCGTCACCAATGGTGCCTCGACGGCCCCAGTGAGGCCACCGCGCTGATCCCCTATTCGCCACGCCTGATCACGGAAGATATGGTGGCGCTACGCTTTGCGGCCTTGCACGGCATTGGCGTCGGGCAGTTTCCGACCATGGTGGTGAAGGCCGACCTCGACGCGGGCGCGCTGGTGGACGTGCTCCCGCAGTGGAGACCCCGCGCCGGCATCGTCCACGCGGTGTTCTCGTCACGACGCGGGTTGCTGCCTTCGGTGCGGGCGCTGCTGGATTTCCTGGCGGCCGAGTTCGCCGCACTCGCCCGCGCCGACGCCGACGTTTCGCCGCATGACAAAATGCGCTAGTGGAATTTGGATTTGACATTCGCATCGCTAACTCGCGGGTCGAATGAGGTCGCGAATGTCAAATTCAATCCACCAGAGCATGATCCCGAAAAGTAGAAAACCGGTTTTCGGAAAAGGTCATGCTCAAATATAAAGATAAACGACGGGTCTGATTCAACGTATTGAAACAGACCCCAGGTGATCCCGCGACGAACCACCTGTCGCAACGAGATGCGCCCCATGGCTCGCAGGTTTTCCGCACCGTATCAATCCGAACCGTTCTCCGCGCTGGCGACGTGGTCGAGACGGCTTGCGGTGTTCTCGGCGATCGCGACGGTGGTCTCCGTCATGGTCGTCAGGTTCGGCTTCCTCGAGACCAAGTTTGCGCTGGCGACGCTGTTCGGCGCACTCGCCTTCGCGGGACTGTCGATCCTGGCGGCGTTCGCGGGCCTGGTGGCGATCTGGCGGGACGGCTCGCGCGGCATAGGCCGCATCCTGACCGCGCTGCTTCTGAATACGCTGGTGCTGGCCTATCCTGCATACCTTGCCGTGCGGTATCGCAGCCTGCCGGCGATCCACGACATCACCACCGATCCGATCAATCCGCCGCAGTTCGAGGAACTGGCGCGGCTGCGCGGCACCGATGGCGCCAATACCGCCGTCTACGCCGGTCTCTATTCCGCCGAGCAACAGCGCTTGGCCTATCCGGAGATCGAACCGGTCGAGTTGGACCTGACGGCCCAACGTGCCTTCGACATCGTCCAGAAACTTGTCGCCCGGCGCAAATGGCTGGTGATCGATGCACGCGCGCCGCAGCCGCGGCAGCCCGGCCATATCGAGGCCGTAGCGAAAACGCCGGTCCTGGGACTGCGCGAGGACATCGCGATCCGCATCGCGCCCGACAGCGACGGGTCGCGGGTCGACATCCGTTCTGCGTCGCGTTATTTCGAACACGATCTCGGCAGCAATGCCGAGCGCGTCAGCAAATTGATCGACGATATCAATACCGCCGCGGAAAACATCGTCGAGAAGCCGACGAAGCAGCCGCGCGCGCCGGTCAAGACTCCCGTCAAGGGCGAAGGCAAGCGATAGGGGCCAGAGCCTGACCCCGAGAGGCTGAAATCGCGTGCCGGATAAGGCGCCGAGTTAGAATCGCTCAAAATTTTTTTCTTTCCTTTTAGATCGCCCCCCGCCGCGCGTCTTGCCTGCGAGGAGATGATAGCGGTGAGCCGCTGCTCCTCGCCTCGCTGCCCCTTCCAGGGCTTGCTGAGAGAGTTTGACCGAGAGGCAAGGGGGACTTGGGGAATGGCCGTTATCAATAGCGGCGGAACGCCGAGAGGCATCCGCCGATTGTCGCGCGCGCTTCTGATGTCAGCGGCGATCGGTGCATTGACTTTACCCGTAATGCCGGGAACCAGAAGCGCCTCAGCACAGTCGCAGGCTCGCAATTTCGCCATTCCCCCACAGCCCTTGTCGTCGGCGCTGCGTGCGTTCGCCGATCAGTCGGGAATGCAACTCGCTTATCGGACGGCCGACCTCAGCGGCATCCGCTCCCCCGGCTTTTCCGGGACCGCATCTGGCGGACAGGCGCTTGCGCGGCTCCTCACCGGCACCGGCGTGACCTACACCGTCACCGGCGCCAACACCGTCACCATTCAACAACCCTCGGCCGCGATCGGCGGCGCGGCGCCGGCCGGCGCCATCTCGCTCGACACGATCGATGTACAGGGAGCCTCGACGAGCGATCCCGGCATGACCGAAGGCACCGGCTCCTACACGCCAAGCGTGACCGCGAGCGCGACCCGGCTTCAACTCACGCCGCGCGAAACGCCGCAGTCGATCAGCGTCATCACACGCCAGCAGATCGAGGATTTCAACCTGAACACCGTCGACGACGTGATGCGCCAAACCCCCGGCATCTCGACGGTGACGTATGAAAACGAGCGCGTCGAATATTACGCGCGCGGCTTCGCCATCCAGAATTTTCAGGATGACGGAATGCCCGGCCACTACGACAGCGGCTATCCCGCCGGCCAGTCGCTCAGTGACACGGCGATGTATGATCGGGTGGAGGTGCTGAAGGGCGCGAACGGCCTGATGACCGGCAGCGGCGATCCCGGAGCCACCGTCAACCTGATCCGCAAAAAGCCGACCCGGACTTTTCAGGGGCACGCCACTCTCAGCGGCGGCTCCTGGGATACCTATCGCGGAGAAATCGACCTGAGCGGTCCGCTGAACAAGGAAGGGACCGTGCGCGGCCGCTTCGTTGCAACCCATCAGGATCGCGGATCCTACATGGATCATTTCACGAACCGCGGCTCGCTGGTCTACGGCATTCTCGAAGCCGATCTGACTCCGGACACGCTGTTCACGGTGGGCGCGCACTATCAGCGCAACCAGCCGAAGGGGACATCCTTCGGCGGCATTCCGCTGTTCGACAGCAACGGCGACTTCAACGACATGCCTCGCTCCTTCAATCCCGGCGCGCGCTGGAGCAGTTGGGAACAGTATGTCTACAGCGTGTTCACCACGCTGGAGCATCGCTTCGACAACGAATGGCGCGTCAAGGTGCAACTCAAGCGCCAGATCAACGGCTACGACACCCAGCTCGGCTCCGCGAGCAACGGCAACCCCAATCCTCTGGACGGGTCCGGCGTCAGCATCTGGTCCGGAGCGTTTCTCGGCAAGACCCAGCTCGACGTCGCCGAAGCCTATGCCACCGGCCCCATCTATTTGTTCGAGCGCAAGCATGACCTCGTTTTTGGAGGAAGCATTTCCAGAAGACATTGGGTCAATTCGATTTCCTCAGCCGATCCTGCCTATGACCCCACGGTTCCGAACTTCTACAGCTGGACCGGGAACATTCAGGAGCCGGCATGGGTCCTCGACGGAACGGGTAACGAACTGGTGCAGAACCGCGCAGCCTATGCCGCCTTCCGGTTCAACCCGCACGACCGGCTGAAGCTGATCGCCGGCACGCGCCTTGTGCACTACGAATCCGCGCAGCGTCCCTATTGGGATCCTGCGAATGAACAGCGCATCGACAAGTCGGTGGTGGTGCCTTACTTCGGCGCGATCTTCGACATCAATGAGCACATCTCGATCTACGGCAGTCATACCGGCATCTTCCAGCCGCAATATGAGCAGACCGAACAGGGATTAACCCTGCCGCCGCGGGAAGGCACCAGCAACGAGGTTGGGCTAAAGTCCGCTTTCTTCAACGGACGTCTGAACTCCAGCGCCGCCTATTTCGAGATCGAGCAGAACAACTATCCGGTCGAAACAGGCGGCCTTGCTCCGGATGGCAATCCTGCCTATCGGGCGGTCGATGGCGTCGTCACCAAGGGGTTCGAGCTGGAAATCTCGGGCCAGCTCTCGCCGCAGTGGCAGATCCAGGCCGGCTTCACGCACAATATCTCGAAACGCGACAACATCAAGGTTTCGACGCTGACGCCCGAGAACCAGTTTACTCTCTATACCACCTACAAACTCGATGGCGCGCTCGACGGACTGACGGTCGGTGGCGGTGCGCGGTGGCAGGATATCACATGGAGCGATGAAGTCTGGAACGGGGTCATTGGCGAAGACGTCAGGAGCACGGCACCGAGCTATTGGGTCGTCGATCTGATGGCGAATTACAAGATCAACGAGAATCTTTCGGCCTCTCTCAATGTTCGAAACCTGTTCGACAAGAAATATTACTCAATTTACAACTGGTACAGCAGCTACACCTGGGGCGCGCCGCGCAGCCTGCAACTCAGCATGACGTACAAATTCTGATGGCCCACGTGTTCCGATCCTTTTGAAGGATGACGGTGAATTGCCGGAGTAAACCGGCAATGGCTGCATGGAAAGCGCTTCGAACTGAAGGGTCGGACTCATGCCCTCTGACCATTTTATTAGAAGCCATCTAAACTATCGACGTTGCGACGATTTTGCGGTTCTTCTATCAGGATTTGCGGAGGATCCTTCTCCGCTACGGCTGAAGGTTTGCCGCCGGCACTCCTGGAATCGCGCATCGCAGCATGGATACAGCGGCCACAACAGGCACCGATGATGACGTGATGTCGGTTTATCTCCGGCAATGGAAGGCGCTGTGCGCGCATTTGAAGAAGCGGACCGGGTCGCAGGAACTTGCTGAGGATGCGCTTCAGGAAACATGGCTGCGACTCGCGGGGATGAAGGGCGACGCCGTCGCGATTCACGATTATCACGCTTTCATTTTGCGGGTCGCCGGCAACATTGCGATCGACCTCGTCCGCAAGGAGCGGCGTCATAGCGTCCATTGCGTCAGTGACGAGGCGCTGCTGGCGGCGGTCGCGGATAACGCGCCGTCGCCGGAGATCTGCATCATCGATCGCGACCAGCTTCGTCTTCTGGCCCTTGCGCTGGCCCGGTTGCCAGCAAAGCCGCGGGCGGCGCTGCTCCTGAGCCGCTGCGATGGCCTGTCCCATCGGGAGATCGGCGCGCGGTTGAAGGTCTCGGAGAGCATGGTCGCGAAATATCTCGGGCAGGCGCTGCGCCATTGCCGCAATCATTACCGTCATCAGGTCTGATTTCTTTGCCGGACCGGTCTATGTTCGGCCGCCTCGCTTCGTCCTAGAAGAGGACCCGGCGCGTTGGGGCGCGGGATGAGGCCGGCGGGTGAAGGGCTGATTGCGATGAGGCCGGATAACGAGCGGCAAAAAGCCGATATTGCGCTGAGCGATGCCGCGATCGACTGGCTCGTCAGGCTCAAGTCCGGGCGGGCCACGGCCGACGATCATGCCGCTTTTGCGGCATGGCGGGGGCAGAGCGCGGAGCATGAAGTGGCGGCGTGCGAGGCCGAATCCATCTGGCATGGCGTCGGCGTTGCCGGCGATCGCGCCAAGAGGCTGGATCGAAAAGCGCGGCGTGCCAGGGTGACGCGACGGGCCGTGCTGGGCGGGGGAACGCTGGCGGTGGCCGGCTTTACTCTCGCGAAGTCCGGCGTCATCGGGCCACGGCTGCTTGCCGATTACGCCACGGACGTAGGAGAGCAGCGCACGGTCGCCCTCGCCGACGGGTCATCCGTGTTCCTCAACGCCAGATCGGCTTTGTCGGTGAAGTTCGGCGCGGCGGAGCGCCGGCTGTCCCTGCTGGAGGGCCAGGCAACCTTTGCAGTCGCGCACGATGCGGCCCGGCCTTTTATCGTCGAGGCGGGAGACGGGCAGACGCGCGCCGTCGGCACCGTTTTCGATATCGATATCCGCGCCGACGAAGCCATCGTGACGGTCGTGGAAGGCGTGGTCGCGATCACCACCGATGAGGCTCCCGACCCTGTCGTCGCGCGGGTGGATCAGCGTGTCCGTTACCTCAAGCGCGGACGACCCTCGGCGCCGGAGGCAGCCAATGCCGATATCGAAACGGCGTGGCGCCGCGGCAAACTGATCTTCAATCGTCGTCCGCTGGCGGATGTAGTGGCCGACATCGAGCGCTATCGCCGCGGGCAGATCGTCCTGGTGGGAGACGGGCTGCGGTCGCTGGAGGTGACGGGCGTCTTCGACCTCAACGATCCGGAAGCGATCCTGCGCACGATCGAGGACTCGCTGCCGGTGCGGATGACGCGGCTGCCCTTCGTCACCATCATTCGCTAAAGCGGTTCTCGATCAAACGAACCGATCCGCGCCCGTCAGTCCCGTGTCCCGGATGCAGCGCAGTATGAAATACTGCATTGCTGATCCGGAACCGTTCCAAGCTCAGCGTCTATGACGATCCCGGGTCTGCGGAGCACGGTCCGTACACGAGACGCGGCGCACCTCCGTCAAACCCGACAATAACGGAGATGAGCTTTTTTCACAAAAGCCGCTGCAAATTTCCGGGCGCCGTTTCGTCCTTGCTTCGGAGGGACGGTGCGGAAGCGTCATCGCCCGTAACCCTCACGCGCATCATTGGGGCAGCGGGCATCACAAAATGAGTCAGACAGGGGAAGCCGGGCGGGGCAAAGGTACGGTGTCCGCACTCAGGGATGTATTTCTGGGATCGGCGGCCGCTTTAGCGGTTGTGATGAGCGGTGCTGTCACCCAAGCGGCGGTCGCCCAGACTGGGTCGCCGCAGCAGGGAGCGTCGCAAGCGATCGCCTTCAACATCGGAGCGCAGGATCTCGGCAGCGCACTCAATGCGTTTGCCGACCGCGCCGGGCTGAGGCTGCTGTTCCCTTCAAATCTTGTCGCGGGACGGCGCAGCCCCGGCATCAAAGGGACGCTGACGCCCAACCAGGCGCTGACCCGCCTGCTCGCCGGATCGGGGCTTACCCACCGCTTCACCAGCGCGAATACCGTGACCATTGTCGACCCTTCCACGATCTCCGCCTCTGCCGCCGCCGGCGGGCTGCCGGCCGGCGCCATCCCGCTCGACACCATCGACGTGGAAGGCGAGACCGCGCGGGGTCCGGTCACCGGCTACGTCGCCAACCAGAGCATGACCGGCACCAAGACAGCGACGCCAATTGTCGAAATTCCGCAGTCGCTGTCGGTGATCGGCGCGGAACAGATACGCGACCAGAAGCTGGTTTCCAAATTCGACGATACCTTGCGGTATACGCCCGGCGTCGTGGCCGCGACTTTCGGGACGGATTTTCGCGATGACTGGTTCACGATCCGCGGATTTGACGCACAGAACGAGTCGCTGTTTCTCGATGGTCTGCAGCTTTTCTATTTTGGCTATGCCGGCTGGAAACTGCAGCCGTTCAATCTCGAGCGCGTCGAGGTGATGCGCGGGCCGTCGGCAATTCTCTACGGCGGATCGTCACCGGGCGGGCTGGTCAACGCCGTGAGCAAGCAGCCTCCCCTCGAGCCCATTCATTATATCGAGGCCGGCGTCAACAATTTCGGCAACGCCTACACCCAGTTCGACTTCGGAGGCCCCGTCGCGACGCAGCCGGGCAACGGCAAGATTCTCTACAGGATCGTCGGCCAGATCCAGGGCGGCGGCACGCAGACCAACTTCGTCAACGACGACAATTATTTCATCGCGCCGTCCGTGACCTGGCTGCCCGATGCCGACACCCGGCTGACCGTTTTCGCCATGTCGTCCTACAACAAGACGCGGGCGCTGAACTGGCTGCCTTATGTCGGCACCGTAACCGACGCTCCGTTCGGCCGGATCCCGACGAACCTGTTCACCGGCGACCCCGCCGTTGACCGTTACGCGCGGCAGCAACACATGGTCAGCTATCAGTTCGAGAAGAGCCTGTCGGACAATGCGACGTTCCGCCAGAACGGCCGCGCGGCGCACGTCGATGTGAACTACACCGGCCTTTACGGCATGGGCTACGCCACCACTCCGGAGGCCGCCGACCTCGCGCGGGGCAATTTCCTGGCCGCCTCGAAGGCGACACAACTCAACCTGGACAATCAGTTCGAGTATCGCTTCGCCACGGGCCCGTTCCGGCACACCGCGCTGATCGGGCTCGATCTCAAACACTACGCGCTCGACGACAAGGAAGGGGCCGGGCCGGCGACCGACCTGAATCTTCTCAACCCGGTCTATGGCACCAACACGGTCTTTGACGGCGATCCTTATCAGGACATCTATCTGACCCAGGGACAGGTCGGCCTCTACCTGCAGGACCAGATCAAGTGGAATCAGTTCACGCTGGTCCTGTCGGGCCGCAACGACTGGGTCAAGCTGGTCAACAACGACCGGATTTATACGCCGGTGAGTCGGCAGGACAGCAAATTTTCCGGCCGCGCCGGCCTGATCTACAATTTCGACAACGGTCTCGCGCCCTATGCGTCCTATGCCACGAGCTACAATCCCGTCATCGGCGTCGATGCCGCCGGCGAGTTGCTGCTGCCCGAGACCGGCGAGCAGACCGAAATCGGCGTGAAGTATCAACCTCCGGGCCTGAACGCGCGGTTCGGCATCGCCCTGTTCGATCTCAAGCGCAAGAATGCGCTGACGACCGATCCCAATAACCCGTTGTTCCAGACCCAGAACGGCGAGGTGACGTCGCGCGGCATCGAACTGGAAGCGCTTGCGAACATCACCCGCGATTTCAAGGTGGTTGCGAGCTACACCAACTACGAGCTGTTCGTCAGCAAGGATCTCGATCCCACCTTGATCGGCACGGTGCCGACCGCCAAGCCGCGGCAGGTCGCTTCGATGTGGATGGATTACACGTTCCGGGAGGGCTGGCTGGACGGCTTCGGTTTCGGCGGCGGCGTGCGCTACATCGGCTCGTCTTTCGCTGATGCGGCCAATACGCTTACGGTGCCGTCCGTTGTGCTCGGCGACCTTGCCGTTCACTACGAATGGGCAAAGAACTGGCGCGCGGCGATCAACGTCGTCAACATCGCCGACACCCAGTACGTCGCAAGCTGCGGCTTTCCCACGTCATGCTTCTACGGCGACCGGCGCCGCATTACCGGAAGCATTGCCTACCACTGGTGACATCGCGCTGCCGGACGCTGCGTCTCCGGGCGACCGAGAAAGCGGACGCGCCTCACGGCCCTCGTAGCCCCATGCTGCGCAGTATGGACTGCTGCGTTGCTGATCCAAGATCGTTCCACGCACGGCGGCAGCATCCGCAACGGTCCCGGCTCTGCGACACATCGCCTCGCGCCGCATCACGCCCAGGAAACGGACTACCAGCGATAGCTCACGGTGCCAAGAACGGTGCGTGTGCGCCCGACATTGCATTGGGCGATATAAGAGCATCCCGCGATATATTGCTTGTCAAACAGGTTGCTGACATTGACGGCGAAGCGCCAACTCTCGATGTCGTAACGGGCCATCGCATCCACAACCGTATAGGCGGGAGCATAGAAGGTGTTAAGGCTGTCGCCAGCGCTGGCAGAGACATAACGCACGCCGGCGCCAAAACCGAGCCCGTTCAGCGCACCGTTGCGAATGGTGTAGTCGGCCCAAATCGAGGCAAGATGCGGTGGCGCTCGGGTCGGGTGTTTGCCTAGGTCAGCGTCATTACTCTGCGTAACCTTGGCGTCGTTGTATGCATACGCGGCGGTGAGGTTCAAGCCGCTGGCCAGGCTGGTAACGGCCTCCAATTCAAAGCCACGCGATGTGATTTCGCCGGTCTGGATAGAGAAGAACGGATGCAACGGGTCCGATGTGGTGACGTTCTGACGCCGCAGATCGTAGACTGCCGCTGTAATCCGCAAATTCATGCCTTTCGGCTGATATTTAACGCCAGCCTCGTATTGCCTGCCGGTCTCAGGCTTGAACGGTGTTCCGTTAAACATCGTGCCGGAAACGGGCAAGAAGGATTCGGAGTAGCTGACGTAAGGTACCAGTCCGTTGTCAAACTCATAGCCAAGACCTCCGCGTTTGGTGAAGGCCTGATCGTTCTGATGGCTGATCGCATTGCTAAAGACGCCGACGGTCTTTGAACTGGCCCAATCATACCGACCGCCAAGGGTCAGAATCCATCGATCAAGCTTGATCTGATCCTGAAGGTAGATGCCGGAAAAGTTTTCAGTCTGCCGGGTTCCATAATTGTCTGCCGGGAAGAAAACAGGCTGGCCGTAGACAGGAGCATAGACATCGAGCGGCGCAGCCGTTCCTCCCCATCCTCCAATGCTACTGTACTGACGCCATCGATAGTCCACACCGAACAGCATCGTATGGTGCAGGATTCCGGTCGTGGCTTTCACCTCTGCCTGATTATCGATTGCAAATGTATCCCAGCTTGTATGATCGACGCTTGTGGAACGGTTGAGCGTACGGAGATCGGCCTGAAGACCGTTCGGCGTGACATTGCGAGAGTCCCAGTTTTCACGTGCGTACTGGAGGTTCTGCCTGAAGGTGAGGCTGTCGGTCGCGCGGTGCTCAAGATTGTACCCGATTACAGCCCGCTCCGTTATGTTGTAATCCATAGGCTCGCCGATAAAGCGCGTGACCGGAATTCGTCCGTTTGGATTCGGCAACACCGTTCCCTGCGCGGGAAGACCATAGTTCCATCTGCCCTTGTCTTTTTGATAAAGGCTGAAGGCCGTCAACTCGGTCGCATCCGTTGGGCGCCACGTCACCGCGCCTGAAACAAACGCGCGCCTGTCATTTGAGAAGTCGATGCCATTGCCACCCTCGCGCAGGAGACCTGTGAAGCGATAGAGGAGCGTCTTGTCTTTCGTCAACGGGCCACCAACGTCGATGGCACCGGCCCTATGGTCGAAACTACCGCCCTGCAACTGGATTTCGTGAATGGGCTTTTCAGTCGGGCGCTTCGTCACCATGCCGATCACGCCGCCTGGGTTGTTCTGCCCGTAAAGAACGGATGCAGGTCCACGCATGACTTCGACACGCTCCAGCCCGTAGGGCTCCAGATCGCCATTGCTGATGGTGCGCAACCCGTTCAGATACATCGATCCATAGTAAGGAATGGCGCTGAAGCCCCGCATTACGAGCGTTGGCGCACTTGACTGAATGCCGCCGAACTCGGCAAACACCCCCGGCGTATATTTCAGCGTTTCGTTTAAGGAATCGACTTGCCGCGTTTCCATCTGGTCGCGCGTCACCACCGAGATCGATTGCGGAACCTCGATGATCGGCGTATCGGTCTTGGTCGCCGTGGCGCTGCGGTTTGCAACGTAACCTTGCACCGGCCCCCATGCCGTCTCGCCCTGTACGTCAATAGTATCCAACGAAATCGCGCCCGCCGGAATCGCGCCAGCGCCGGCTGCCAAAGGATTGACGATCTGCACCGTGCGTTCGCCCGTGAGCCGGGCCGTCAGTCCAGTGCCGGCGAGCAGCCGGTTGACACCCTCACGCACCGTGAATGTGCCTGAGACGCCTGAGGTGCGCGCGTCTCGCGGCACCGCACCGTCGAACACGAGATCGACTCCAGCGGCGCGCGAGAACGCCACGATGCCGCTCGACAACGGCTGCGGCGGAATGGCGAACGCGACCGAGCGTTGCAGGTTGCCTGCCGCAGAAGCCGGGGACATCGCGGTCTGTGCAAATGCCGATGGAGCTGAGAACAGCAAGACGGCGAGCGATGTCGACCCCAGCAAGGCCGCCAGCCTGACCGCCCTGCCCTTCGAAACACGCCGCCCCGCCATTGTCCCCGCTCCTGTCATCAGATCAGGCCGGCGTGATGCCGCGCCCTCACCCGTTCAGACGAGGCGGACCCGGCGTTATCAGATGAACCGAAAAAAATTTTTGACTTAAGACCTCATGCCTCGAACACCAGCGTCAGATAGGGGGTCACACTGACGACCCGGATCGGGAGAGTGTCCTCGAGCGTGGCGAGAATATTTTCTGATTTCTGGAGGTCGATGATCAGTGTGACGGGGCGCGCCGCCAATGCCGATCCCATCACCATCAGCCTGCCCTGCCGCCAGCGATTGAGCGAAGCGATCACCCGTCCGAACGGTTGCGACAGAAAAACCAGGCGGCCGTCACGCCAGCCAAGCTCCGAGGCCGGATCGATGGCCTGAGGCGCGCCGATGCTCGCATGGTTGTAAGTAAGCTGCGATCCTGCATCCAGCCGCGCATCCGCCGCGCCGACGCGGATGTTGACGGCGTGCCGGGCGACCGTGACGCGCACGTCATCGTCGGAGATATAGTCCACATTGAACGAGGTGCCGACAGCCATGGTGCGGCCCGCCGCCGCCTCGACCACGAAGGGACGCGATGTCTCGGACTGAACCGAGAAATACGCCTCGCCCCGATGCAGCGTGATCAGACGCAACCGCGAATTGAAATCGACCGACAAAGCTGTCGCGCCGGCCATGTCTATCGTCGAATTGTCAGCGAGCTTGACCGTGCGCCGTTCGCCGGTGCCGGTGCTGTAGTCGGCGAACGGATGCTGCTGATAGGCGAGCCAGGCGCCGCCGCCGATCATGGCGGCGAGTGCGCCTTTGCCGAGTGTGCGGCGCGTGACGGCGATGCGCCGCTCGCGACGGCGCGTCTTGACGATCGGCAATTCCGAAGCGCCCGACCAGAGGCGCTGAACCTCCTCAAAGGCGGCGCGATGGCGCTCGTCCTGCCGCAGCCATGCGCGAAAGGCGCTCCTGTCGGCCTTCGTCACGTCATCGGCATGGAGTGTCGCAAACCACGTCACGGCCTCCCGCGATATCGGATCGAGATCCTTGCCGAAATCGTTGTCGTCGGTCCAATTGGGATCCGTCCCCATCAGACACGCTCCTCTCGCGGCCGGTCCTGAAGCACTCTTACTATCTGGAGACGATCAGGAGAGCGAGATATCCGGCGGGCGTGGAAAATTATTCACGGACCCGGTCAAGCGCAGCCTTCAGGTGCATCATGACCTTGAGCATATGGCTGAACGCGGTTTGCGGCGACACGCCCATGTTCCGGCCGATCTCGGCGAACGTCTTGCCGTCGAGGCGCGCCAGGAACACCTCGCGCGGGCGCTGCGGGATTTGATTGAGCGCCGCTTGCAGGGCCGCCAGTTCCTGGCGCGACAGCAGCACCCGCTCGGGCGACGGCGCTTCATCGACAAGGCGGCTGAGAACGTCGTCACTGTTGTCGACGAGCGGCATCAGCCGTTGCCGGCGCGCGAGGTCGATCGACAGATTGTTCGCGGTGCGGAAAATATAAGCCTGCACGTTGTCGACCGGCGCGGCCGGCGTCGCGGTCAGGAGCTTCAGGAAAGTCTCCTGCATCAGGTCGGCGGCGGTATCCGCAGTCGCACCCCGGCGGCGCAGGAAGCGCTTCAGCTCCTGGCCATGCCGCCGAAACAGGTCCTGAACATCGAACGCCACGGGCGAGCCCCTCGGTCGCAAGGATACGCTCGCGCGCCTTCCTGCTTGCAACCGCTGGAGCATTCCATATGTGACCGGCAATTGCCTTGCAATCTCACGTATTTAGACTTCTTCTAGGATCAAACCCCAAGCTATCGAAGCCGATCGGAGAGCTATCGTCTTGCTGATTTATGATGCTGGAATCCTGACGGATTTCACCGGCGTTGCATTTTTGCGACGGTGCAAGGTTTTGCGCGCAGGAACCACCTGACCTTCGCCGTTACATCCTGAACCGAACCGGTACCACGAGCTGCACGACCTGTTCGTTAAGCCCCGCAGGTGCTGGCGGCAGCGGCGAAGCCCGCTCGATCATTGCGAGAACCGCGTCGTCGAGTTCACGACAACCGGACGAGCGAACCAGGTAATAGGTGAGCACGCGGCCATCGCGATTCATCCCGAAGCTCAGGAGCGCCGTGCCTTCCTGATGCTGCGCGCGCGCTGCATCCGGATAACGCTTGTAGCGATCGAGATGGGACAGCAGCCTGTCTTTCCAGGCAGACGGCACATTGGAAGCCGTCGCGTCCGCGCCGGTGGTTCCCGCCGAATCGCCATCATGACGATCAGTCGCGGCGACCGGATTCGTTGCCGGCGTAATCGCCAGCGGCGCGCGTTGACGCTTCGTGGATGATCCCTGCGAGGCCTTTGACAATGAAGACAATGAATTTTTGGCAGCCGTCCTTGCCATGAGAACTGGATCTGTCGTTGCTGTCACAGGAAGCTGTGATGACAGCTCAGCCTGCTGCTGTTCGACGCCCGCTTGTGGCTGATCGGATGCAGCATCGTGCTCTCGACCATCTTCGTCAGAGGTTGCAGTCTCCTGAAATGCGGCTGCAGCGGTTGGCGCTGGCGCAGACACGATGTCGACCGTAACGGCTGTCGGCGCCTCGCCGAGAATCGGCTCACTCGCCTGCTGATAGTAGAGCGCAACCAGCACCGCGAGATGGCCGATGAGAGCGACAGCGATGCCGCCGGTGCGCCCGACACCGCGTCGTATCAAGCCGCCATGTGCGCTTACCGCCGGCATCACACCTCATCACGTTCGACCAGGCTCATCACCGCCATCGGCGAGAGCCGGCGCACATGCGACACGTTGGGGAAGGCAACCGCGCGGTGGAATTCGGCTGCGGCAGCGTCGATATCCGGATTGAACGGCATGGTCGTTCGCGCCTTCGCTTCCATGGGCTGAAGCCTGCCCGTCCGGAAAATGACCCCGGTCCCGGCCAGCCGCCAATGCCCCGCCGCGTGACAGATACGCCGGCGCTACGGTCCTATCAAGCCACTGTTTTGATTGAATAATTTGAATTGTTCTAGGGTGGCAGGATAAGCCGCAGATAAACGGACCTCGACAAGTCAACGGAACCGCCTGAAGTCGTTTTGCTTTTTTTCGGACCTTGGCGATCGCACGGTCGGTCGCCATAAACCGCTCGACCATCCGCGGCATGACGACCTCGGCTGATCTGGCGGCCTGGCCGCTTTCGCGGCCAGAAGGCTGTGGACCAAGTGGCGCAAGCAGAAGCTGCTCGCCGCAGTCGGTCGGTCTGCGGATCGATCGATATCCGAAGGCTATCGTACTGGTCGCGGCATCGCGGATAGCGTGATCGAGAATTGACTGCCGGCTGATAGGAAGAGCGAGGAAACGGAGAAATTTTCTTTTCGCACGAAGCGGCTTTTCTTGGCGATCCTACGAACACGCTTTTGACAAGAGCGCTTTCAGCACCATGCCGTCATTCAGCACGGCATATTTCTCTCGAGGCGTTAGCAGCTCAATCGCTTCTTCCAAATTTGAGCTGTCCTCCACTTTGGCTATTCCGACAAGCCGATCAACGTCATACTCGCCGCGCGGCCGCACCGGATTTTCCGAGACCACAGCCATATGAGCCATGAGAACCGCAGCATCGGTTCGCAACAGCGTTATCGCTTCAACAGGCGCTCGATAGCCGGATGACAACTCCAGGACGCCGGCACGACGAAGCACCTTCGGCGGCTTGGTATCCTCAGGCGTCAACAATAGGCCGAGAGATCCAACACACGCTCCAGCCCGCGGGCTTGCGGTCCATATCGCCAGCGGGATCGCCAGTAACAGGCCAATAACAACCGGCGTCATCCACAGAAAGAGAGAAAACGACACGGCATACGCACAAGCTGCAAGCAACAGACCGAGACCTGTCGGCCAGAGATACGCTCGAACGTATTCGCGGACAGACAGCTTTCCGCCATCGCGGCGTTGTGGCTGCCAGCCGGAGTCACGCCCCATTGCAATCTCCAGAATCGAGCGGGACTGCAGGAGCATCATAACCGGTGCAATCAGGCCCGAAATTAGAGTTTCTACCATCACGCTTACGAAGGCGCGGAGCGCACCGCCGCAGCTGCGGCGCTCGGGCGGTGAGCGGAGAAGCACCAAGTATCCCAGAACCTTCGGGACAAGCAGGATCGCCATTGTACCGAAGAATACCCATCGTGCGCGAACCGGATCCTGCGCCGGCCACTGGGGAAATAATGATCGTTCGCTGAAATACTCCGGACGGATGAATTGCGCCTGCAACGAGATGAAAATGCCGACGAGCAGGAAGAGCAACCACAACGGCGAGGTGATGTAAGAGCCGATGCCGGTCAGGAGATGAAGCCGCGACACCCAGTGCAGTCCGCGCGCTGGCAGCACGCCGAGATGCTGGATATTGCCTTGGCACCAGCGCCGGTCGCGAACCGCATAGTCAGTCAGTGACGGCGGGCATTCCTCAAAACTTCCCATGAAACCCGGCGCCAGATAGACACCCCAGCCGGCGCGGCGCATCAAAGCCGCCTCCACAAAATCGTGGCTGAGAATATGCCCTCCGAACGGCCTGGGGCCGCCAAGAAGCGGCAAGCCAGCCTGGTCCGCGAACGCCTTCACCCGAATTATCGCATTGTGGCCCCAATAATTGCTTTCCGAGCCGTGCCACCAGGCGACTCCTCTCGCAATGAGCGGCCCGTAAATGCGGCCCGCAAACTGCTGCAGGCGCGCAAAGAGCGTCCGCCCGTTAACGAGCACCGGAAGCGTCTGAATTAGCCCGACATTCGGATGTCGCTCCATCGCAGCGGCCAATCGGACAATACTATCACCCGCCATCAGGCTGTCTGCGTCGAGAACAATCATGTGATCATAGCGCCCGCCAAACCGAGTGACCCACTCGGATATATTGCCGGACTTTCGTGCGGTGTTCCTTTTCCGATGCCGATAGAAAATCCGGCCGGCGCCCACCTCCTGAACAAGCGAAAGATAGGCTGCCTCTTCGACAATCCAGATATCCGGGTCCGTCGTATCGCTGAGAATGAAGAACTCGAACTTTTCCAATTGGCCGGTTTCCGCCACAGATTCGCAAATGGCCTGAAGGCGGGAGAAGACGCGATGAGGCGGTTCGTTGTACGTCGGCAGCAGAAGGGCATTGCGGCTCTTCAACACCGGCAACGGCGAAGCCGGGTCGATCCCCAATGAACGATCGCATCGGGTTATCGTCGCAAAGAATCCAACCAGGGCGCTGACGAACGAGAAGGCGATCCACGCGAACAGCATGATGAACAGCGCCAGAATAACCATTTCGAGAATGGTCAAGCCGGCAACCTGCAGCACCTGATACATTTCGTTGGCAGCCACCGTCGTCATCGCGATCGTACTGACAAATACAAAGGCGCGCCGCAGGAAAACATGCCGCGGCGAAGTTGGCCGCTCTCCTGATCCTTCAATCCTTCGCCAGAGCGACTGTTTCGGCATCGCCAGGGGCGTTTCAGGCGGCAGGAAACGATCAGGCGACAATCGATGTTGGGCCGCTTTCGCCTCGCGCATCACTGCGTCCAACGATAGAGCCAGACTTCTGAAATTGGATCGTCGCCATGCAGCAGCTGGGCGCGCAACTCCGCAATCGACGCTTTCTTCGGATCAAGCTGAAAACTCAATCGCCAACCACCCGTGACCGGGTTAGGTTGCGTCACGATGTTTCGCAGTTCGCCATTGTTAGTTGTCACCTCGCCACGAACGCCAGCGTCTACGTCCTTGAGCTTTTCGCCCGCGAGGTCCAGGACAAAAAGCCGGGTATTGTCGGGACCGGCACCAACTCGCGTTCGTGCGAAAACCGCCAATGGCGACGTCCCTGCCTTCCCGGCTCCCCAATGCAATCTATAGGTAAAGATAGCCTCGCTCTTTGCGCGCATCGAATTCTTCGGCCGCCAGAACGCGACGATATTATCGTGAATCTCCTCCTTGGTCGGAATTTCAATTAAATGGATCGCACCCTCACCAGAATTGCCGATCGGCTCTACCCACGCACTTGGCCTGGTCTCGAAACGAGCCTCAATATCCTCGTAATCATGGAAATCCCGCTCTCGCTGCAGCAGGCCAAATCCGCGCGGATTGACATCGCCAAAAACGCTGATCTGAAGATATCTTGGGTTCGATAGCGGACGCCATATCTCCTCTCCCCGCCCATTGCGAATGGCTAGGCCGTCGGAATCATGTACGGCAGTCCGGAAATCATCGACACCAACCCGATCGTTGGCATCGAACAGAAACATACTCGTCAGCGTACCGATTCCAACCTGGTCGATATCGACACGCGGATAGAGAGCCATTTCCACATCATAGATGGTCGTCTTGCCCGGCCGGATCGTAAACCGATAGGCTGCCGCAGCGCTCTCACTATCCAGCAGCGCATGGACCACGATCGAGTCTCCATACTTCGGCGGCTTCTCGATCCAGAATGCGCGAAAGGCTGGAAACTCCTCACCTTCCGGGTTGCCGGTCTTGAGGGATAGTCCTCGCGCCGATAATCCGTAGGTTTGTCCCTTCGCCACAGCGCGGAAATAGCTTGCGCCCAGAAAGACGCCCACTTCATCATAGTAATCAGCACGGTTGATCGTCGCGTGAATCCGGAAACCCGCGAAGCCTAAATTCTCGTCCACTGGCGGAGATGGTACCTTTCCGAAGTCAAAAAGGTTGGGAGAGTAAACGACAGGACGCGCCTTCCCCTCGCTGACCTCGTAGATCTCAACCACATCTCTAAAAATAAACCCCCGATGAAAAAACTGAATTTGAAACGGCAAGCCTTCCCCGCGCCACAAGGCGCGGTCCGGACGAAATCTGACGGCGCGATACTGATCGTAATCGATGTCTTTCAGCGAGTCTGGAAGACTTTTACTTTGCGGTTTGAACGGCGCATCTGCAAGCGCGCGTGCGCGCCGACGAACCATGTTCGAATGAAATGAAGTGTCGCTCTCTTGCCGCGCATGTACCACTTGGTCCGCCAGAACAAATGGCACCGCCATGGAACCAGCAATGAAGTTTCTTCGATTCAACGAATATTCCCGGAACCAGCCGTTGAAATTTAAAACGAGCGCATATCAGGGCGCACAGTTTGACGGATGACAATGTGGATGAGACCGGACAAGTTCCAGATCGCCCTGCACGGTAGGACCGAAAGTCTAAAATTTTAAGATCTATTGTGTCAACTCGATTCGAATCCCACAACAGTTTCGTGAGCAAATCTTCTGCGAGCGATTTGTCCTCTTCAATGAAGTGTGTGCGCAAGACTGATAGCATCAAGAATTTGCGCATATCTTGCTCTTCTTTTCGCTTGTTGTTGGCGACGAGCTCTCATGCTGTTCGTGCGAACATCAGAGAGTACACAGCCTTGGAGAAGGCTGTCGACCAAAAGGTCGCGACCACGTTCAACGTGCAGAAGGAAACCGTCCGTGGAAGCGGTGCTGCGATAAATCTGCGCATCGCCGGTCGGCTACTGGCACGTCACAACGCAGCAGTGCCACGCCCGCGGGCAAATGCAACCGACGTTCCGACTCCATGGGACGCAATAGACGATCGTCCCTTGTCGCTACCGCCGACGCTTGCATCCCTCACTGCGGCTTCTCCGTGAGAGTCGAGCCATCAACAGTGCAAATTTACCGGTCGCAATTCAAGACGTCATCGCATCTCACGATTGAAGCCGATATGAGAGCGGTAGCAGCGGCCCCTGAACAGCTTGGTGTCGCTACACCGGGACAGGTTTCGATCGAAACCAGCATTTTCTGACTGTGGAGATTTGAGGTTGGACCGAAAATGGTCCGGACCCGGTTGGGCCAACCTTTTGAAAGCTCACATCTCGTCGATCAAGACTCGTTAGCCGCAGCAGGCATTGCCATCCGACGTGCACCGGAGAGTTTCGGAATAGATACCGCCCATCACAGTTCCAACTCGGACCGACGATTCTCAACCGAAGAGACCGCGGACGACGATGTAGATACCAACGCCCGCGACTATCACAGCGAATACAATAGACAGGGTTCGCTTCTGCCTCGCCAGCCGCGCGGCAATCTGGCCGCCGAAAAGACTGCCGGCGATGCCGCCCAACACAAACATGGCGACCAGCCGCCAGTCGATTAATCCGGAAAGCGCATAGTTCGTGGCCGTCGTCAGTCCGAAGGCGAAGACCGATACCAGGGACGATCCGATTGCAGCCAGCAGGGGCATTCTAGCCCCGGCGGTGAGGCCCGGCACGACCAGGAAGCCACCACCGATTCCGAAGAATCCCGCAAACAGCCCTGCCCCACCTCCGAAAACCGCCAGACGCGGAGCAACTGCCGCCACACTTTCCCGCGTCAATGGAACGAATTTCTTGATCTCACCCTTGGGCTTCCTGAGCATCAAGAGTGCGATGGCGATCATGAGCAATCCGAAAAGGAAGAGCAGCCGCTGACCGTCGAACGACTTGCCGATCGTCGAACCCAGACCGGCGCCGACGACGCCGCAAGCCGCAAACACCAGCGCGCAAGGCCAATGCACATTGCCGGCGCGGGCATGAACGACCAGGCTCGATAGCGCACTCAGTGCGACAGCCACCGCGCTCGTCCCGATGGCCACGTGCGTTGATTGTACGCCTACCCCGTAGATGAGAAGCGGGACGGCGAGGATAGAACCTCCCCCGCCGATCAGCCCGAGAACGAACCCCACCAGAGTCCCGGATCCGGCTGCGAGTATGTCATGGATCATAGACGCGCTCGCCCTTAGCGCACGTCGGGAGCGGCCATCCACTCTTTACCCTTGAGCATCGCATGCCAATAGATCGGCGGCAGGATTCTCTCCTTCAGCCACCAGGCCGCTCGGGTCGGCTTCTTACCATTCAGGATGAAGGCTGGGAAACTCGGCAGAAGCTTTCCGCCGTATCCGAATTCGGCAAGAACAATCTTGCCGCGCTCGACGGTTAACGGACAGGATCCGTAACCGTCATACACTGCCTGCTTCGTTCGAAGACCCAGATCGACGCAAATATTCTCTGCAACGATCGGCGCCTGCTTGCGGGCCGCCGCGGCTGTCTTTGCATTCGGAGCCGAGCAAACGTCGCCTAAGGACCAGATATTGGCATGCGTCTTGTGTCGCAGGGTTCCCTGATCCACGTCAACCCAGCCGGCTGCGTCCGCCAGTGGACTGACACGGATGAAGTCCGGCGCGCATTGAGGCGGCGTCACGTGGATCATGTCGAATTGCACTTCGACGGTCTCCGTCGGACCATCGGCGGATGTCCTGGTGAAGTACGCCTTCTTTTCCGGACCATCGATAGCGACGAGGTTATGCTGGAACTTCAGCTTCGCATCATACTTCTTCACGTATTCCATCAAGGCAGGAACGTAATCGGCAACGCCAAACAGTACGCCGCCCGCGTTATAGAACCCGACATCAATATCGCGGAGGTGGCCATGGCGATGCCAATGATCTGCCGATAGATACATCGCCTTCTGCGGTGCGCCCGCGCACTTGATCGGCATCGGCGGCTGCGTAAAGACCGCATTTCCCGATTTCAGCGAACGGACGAGCTTCCAGGTATAGGGCGCGAGGTCGAAGCGATAGTTTGAAGTCACACCGTTACGCCCGAGCGTCTCGGCCAGTCCATCAACCTTCGCCCAATCGAGCTTCAGACCAGGACAGACGACGAGACGGTCGTACTTCACGACACGGCATCCCTCCAGGATGACGGCGTTCTCGGTCGGCTCGAACGCGGTGACGGCAGCTTTGATCCAGGTGACGCCAGAGGGTACGACCGACGCCATCGTATGGACGGTTGCCGCGGCGTCGAAGATGCCGGCGCCGACCATGGTCCATCCGGGTTGATAATAATGAATATCGGCGGGATCGATGATAGCGACGTCGAGATCGGGGGCGCGCGCCAGGAGGCTCGATGCGCAGGCGATGCCAGCAGCGCCGCCGCCGACAATGACGACGTCGTAGCTTGCGTCTGCCGGATGTGCCGGGGTTCTGCCGCCGTTGGCGATCCTCCGCACGATTCCGGACATATCGTAGCCGGCTGCCTTGGCGGCACCGAGCAGCGCCGGAAGGGGTTGCGTGGATGCATTCGCCAAACACCAAAGCGAAATGGACCGAGTTCCGGTGCGGCAGAATGCCAGGGTCGGCTTCGGCAGGCTTTTCAACAGCCGCCCGAATTGCACGGCGTCGTCATCGGACATTTTGCCGGAGGCAACGGGCAGATGGACAAATTCGAGTCCGCGGGCGGATGCTGCCGCTTCCAATTCCGCAGCCGATGGTTGATCGGCGGCCTCGCCGTCCGGCCGATTGCAGATGATGGAACGGAAACCGGCCTGCTTCAGCGCGACCATATCCTGCGGCATGATCTGCGCCGATACGCTCAGTTCGTCGGATAATGTTTTCACATCCATGCGTTTTCCTTCTTTCTCATATCTGGCTTGTGGTCCCGCCTTTTAGAGTGTGTTGACCGGCACCTTCAGAAAGGTCTTTCCGCTCCCGTCCGGTTCAGGCAGGTGTCCTGCGCGCATGTTGACTTGAAGCGACGGCACAATGAGGCGCGGCATCGAAAGGGTCTTGTCGCGGGCTTCGCGCATTTGCACAAAACTATCCTCGCTGATGCCGTCGCGAACATGAATGTTGTGCATGCGCTCTTCGCGCACGGTCGTTTCCCATCGAATTTCGCGGCCGTCAGGTCCGTAATCGTGGCACAGAAACAACCGGGTTTCCGGCGGCAATGTCTCCAGGAGTTTCCGGACGGAGCGATAGAGCGTGCGGGCGTCTCCTCCCGGAAAATCCGCCCGCGCCGTACCTCCGTCGGGCATGAACAACGTGTCGCCGGTGAAGGCTGCGTCTCCGATGACGTGGGTCGTGCAAGCCGGCGTATGGCCCGGGGTATGCATGACAAATGCGGTCATAGTGCCGATCGAATAGGTATCGCCATCCTTGAACAGCCGATCGAACTGACTGCCATCGCGCCTGAACTCCGTGCCTTCGTTGAAGACCTTTCCGAAGGTCTCCTGCACGGTCACAATGTGCTCACCGATTCCGAGTTTGCCGCCGAGCTGTTGCTGGATGTACGGCGCAGCCGAGAGATGATCGGCATGCGCGTGGGTTTCGATGAGCCAATCGACTTGCAACCCGTTACGACGGATGTAAGCGATGATCCGATCCGCCGATTTGTAGCTGATACGACCCGCCGCGTAGTCGATATCCATGACGGAATCGATAACCGCACAGGACGGCGAGGACGGATCCTTCACCACATAGCTGATGGTGTTGGTCTCGGGGTCGAAGAACGGAGTGACCTCGGGCTTAATCGAGATATCGATCGGATAGTTCATTGTGAGACTCCCTGGGTCTCCGACCGCTCCCCGACCATCATGCTGAGGAACGCACCTGCCGAGTTTGTCGCGTTCTCAGGGCTAGACGCCATCAAATCCATCGGCGGGCCATATCTATCGGAGAGCATGGGTTGCTAGGGCCGTAAGTGCACAGGTCGTCACTTACATGTTATCATATATATAAATCTGTATATATGAAATTGATTAATGTCAAGAACAAGCTGACAGGATATGGGATATGTATCGTAAGCTATTTCTATAATTATGAAATCATGTAATTGTATGCTTTAGCCAACCATCAAGCGATAGGAACCTTGCAAGGTAACTCCGAGATGACCCTTCCGATGAACGACCCGACGCCTCGCCCTGCTCCTTTGCCCTTGCGGATGGGAGACACCGCTCCCGACTTTGAAGCCCGATCCACGAAGGGCCCGATCCGGCTTTCCGACTACAGGGGCCGATGGCTGGTGTTCTTTTCGCACCCCGCCGACTTTACGCCTGTATGCACGACGGAGTTCGTTGCGCTGGCCAAGGCGCAGAACCGCTTCGCCGCGCTGGACTGCGCCCTGCTGGGTCTTTCGGTCGACAGCCTCTATTCGCATCTCGCCTGGACCCGGACGATCACGGAGCTGTTCGCGGTGGAGATTCCGTTTCCGGTCATCGAGGACCCATCGATGACCGTGGGCCGCGCCTACGGCATGATCGACGAAGCCGCCGGGAACAGCGCCAGCGTGCGCGCAACCTATTTCATAGATCCCGAAGGCGTCATTCGCGCGATTACCCACTATCCGCTGACGATCGGCCGCTCGATCGAGGAGATGGTGCGGATGGTAGCCGCTCTGCAGGCAACAATGTCGGGCCAGAAGCTGGCGCCGGCAAACTGGCAGCCTGGAGAACCGCTGCTGCTGCCTGCCGATGAAAAAACGCAGAAGGATACCAACTGGTTCTGCCGGAGCGCGGCATGAACGCGATATGGCGATCGCGCAAGCAAGCAGATTTTGCAGCCGAAAAATTACGCAAGTTCGCCCAGCCTCAGCGCCTGATGATCCTTTCGCTGTTGCGGGAAGGCGAAAAGTCCGTGACGGAAATCGATATGGCGACCGGGATCGGACAGCCCGCGCTCAGCCAGCAACTCGCAGAACTCCGCAAAGCAGAACTGGTCACGCCACGGCGCCAAGCGAAGCAGATCTATTACAGCCTGGCGAATGAGTCAGTGGCGCTTTGCGTTCGCAGCATCGAGGCCGTGTTCAATGCCGGAGATCCCGAGCGGGTCTTGATGAACATGGCGAGATCCGACCTCCTTCCAGGAAGCGAAAACGCCGTATGCGGAGCCGCGAATTTCGCGCGGCTCCGTTAGTCATCGGGCTTCTCGGGGCGTCAAAACGTGATACCTACTATCTTATTCTCTCGACTATCCACTCCGCCAAAGGCCCGCAATGGTCGTCGGTGTTCTCAACGTCCTGGATGACTGCATACCCTCTGACCTTGAAGAGCGCCGGCTGCTCTATGTCGCTATGATGCGCGCAAAGAAGCAGCTTCATCTGATAGTCTCGCAGCGATTCTTCACGTACGGGCAGCGCAGCCTCGGCGACCACCACATCTATGCGCAGCGCACGCGCTTCATTCCGAACGCAACGATGAAGCATTCACCAGATACCCGGCACGAGCCGGAATCGCGTGTGGCGGGCATAATCGGTATAGACGTCAAGCTCTGTGCGTAGCAGAGCATCCTCCCAACTCGTGCGCAGTGTGTCATTCGGCCTGCAATATCGACCCTCTAAGCCGGGGGATCGGCGTCCAAAATTGACCCCCATAGGTTGGCTGTTGCGCTGCCTGCTTTGTAACGAAGCAGGTGGTGGGAGATGCTGAACCAAGGCGCGATGTCGCTCGATGGTGCGCGACGCCAGCTTTGACGCCCCGGCGCGCACCAGCCGAAAGGCGGCGGAGCGAACGGTCGACGGCCTGTGGAGCCGCATCGGCGCATTGTTGCCGACCTTCACGCCGCAGGAGTGCGCCAACTTCTTCGCCGCTGCTGGTTATGAGCCGGATTAAGCCGAACCCGCTCTAGGGTCGAGACTCAATTGATCCACCAAGTCAGGGTAGCGGCCAAGAGGATTGTAGAGAGGAAGATATCGGCCCGCTTGTCATAGCGGGTGGCGATGCGTCGGAAATCCTTGAGGCGGCAGAACAT